>OATW01000191.1_pt1 | contig 24907 bp, 17 predicted proteins | sample 1476091 | NCBI WGS metagenome assembly OATW01 (sample SAMEA2579991, study PRJEB22360) | human gut metagenome | biome: human gut; feature: human-associated habitat; material: faeces | place: Denmark | collected 2008/2010 | reverse complement strand
AAGAAGTATACTAAAGAGGAGCGTTGGAAATTGCTGGAAGCTTATTTGAAGGAACACGGTTCCATTACACGTCTGGTTTATTCGGAATGCTTGGGGATGGCGCGCACCACGGCTGCTTATGAGCTGAAGGGTTGGTACGAAGAGAAGAGATTGGATAAAGAGGGAAAGCACTCTCATGCGGTGTATGTGCTGCGCAAGCAGGAAAGTGTTCCCGAAGTTTAGTTTTTTTATCCGTTTGGGAATAAAAAGAGAAGGAAGGTGGTTATACAAGAAAGGGTGGTAGCAGTGGTAGCACTTTTTAAAACTCGGGGTTCTTCTTCATTTTGGGGGCAACACTTCACTACCAAAGTTCGACCAATAAAGACATTCGAATGAATATTCGAAAATAGAGAATAATATATCCCCGAATACAATCTAATAGCCGATGAATAAAGGGATATGAATAAATCACTTGCCCCCAAAATGAAGAAGAACCAAAAACTCAGGGTAGAGACTTTTACAGTTTGTCATGTAAAGTCCCGGCTGCTTTCAGATAAGCCACATAGTTCAGGTAAAGTTGGAAACGGGCATCCACTTGGGTTTCGTATGCCTGTTGCCATAGTGCTTGGGCTTCCAGATGGTCTGACAGAGTTTCCAGCCCTACTTCGTACTGGCTTTTGCTGACGCGTCGATTCTCTTCCGCCTGCCGCAGGGAACGGTCGGCAAGTTCGCTTTCCAGTTTCGCTTCGTCCAGATTGTTGGCGGCCTGGGTCAGTTCCAGTAGCATTTGCTCGTTCAGATTTTGCTGTTGCAGACGGGTTTGTTCCAGCCTGGCTTTGGCTGCACGTACCTTGTTGCTGCGTTCGCCGAAATGGAAAAGGGGAATACTTACGTTCAACAGGACAGAGAAACTGGCATTATCCAGAAAATTCTTTTCGTTCAGTTCCAAACCGTGTACATAGTCGTATGAACCTTTGATGCCTACTTTGGGAAGCAGTTCACTGCGGTTTAACTTGACTTGTTGGCGGGCGATGGCCACTTGTTTGTCCAGTATACCGTATTCCGGACGACGGGTGATATCCAGTACCTGTAATTCCATTTCCAGTTCTATTTCCGGGAAATCTCCGGAAATGAGGATCTCCGTGGTCAGCGGTTTTCCTATCAGGTGGCAGAGGTTCATGGTAGCCAGGCGGAGAGCATTCTCGGCTTTGCGTATGCCCAGTTCACTTTCATTCAGTTTCACTTGCACTTTCAGCACATCGTTCTGAGGCTTCAATCCGTGCTTGTAGGCACTCTCCACGTTCTTTTGCAATTCGGCCAATACGGCATGGTATGTGTCGGCCACTGTTTTCATCTCTTTCGCTTTCACTACCAGAGCGTATGCCTGGTCTGTTTTCAGAATGACTTCTGTGGCGGTCAGGGTTTCGTTCATCTGTGCCATTTCTTTACCTAACAGGGACATTTTGTAGGCGGCGCGGATTTTACCGCCCATATAGAGGGGTTGTTCTAATTGTATGCCACCCATGTAGACCCATCCTATCTTGTAATCCAGGTTGATACCGGGAAAATAGGCGAAACCTGAGGGTTGTCCCGGATTAAACTGTCCGGTGGCGTCGGGCAGAAAGACGGGCAGGTTGCCTCCGGCTATGCCATAACTGCCGTCGGCATTGCTGTAAAGTCCCGTTCCACTAGCTGTCAGATTGGGGAAGAAGTTCCCCTTGTAACTCTTGGCTGTGTAGTGGGCGCTTTCTGTTTGTTTTACAGAAGCCGCCATCTCCTTATTGTATTTCAATGCCATTTCACGGCATTCTTTCAAACTCAGTGTTTCCTGTGCCTGTGCCGGGGCGACAAGATGCCATAACAGAAAACAGAAGGGGATTATCATTGTTTTTTTCATTTGTTCTTGGTTTTGTATGTCAGTGAAATAAATCAATCGTTTCTTATTTTGAAGAACAAGGCGTATAATATAGGGATAAAGAGCAGCGTAATCAGCGTGCTGCACAGCAATCCGCCCATGATAGCTGCCGCCAGTGAGCCGAACATGGCATCGGACAGCAAGGGAATCATACCCAGAATGGTGGTCAGCGAAGCCATCATAACAGGACGAAGACGGCTTTGGGAACTGTCTATCAATGCGGTAACAGGTTCTATCCCTTTACTGATTTGAAGGGTGATTTCATCCATCAGTACAATTCCGTTCTTTATCAACATGCCGATAAGACCCAAGGTTCCTACGATGGCCACGAAGTTGAATACCTTCCCCGTGAGCAGCATCACTGCTACCACTCCTACAAAAATCATCGGGATACAGCAGAAGATGATGATAGGCTTGCGGTAGTCCTTGAATAGCATTATCAGGATGGCAATCATCAGAATGATGGCCAACGGGAAGTTCTGGAACAGGTATTTCATGGACTGGTCGCTGGCTATCTTCTCACCTTGCCACACCAGTGAATATCCTTCGGGTAGTTGTATCTTCTCTATACGTTCTGCAATGGCAAGACGTGCTTTTTCCGTTTCTATGCCCGGTGCGGGCGAACACTGTACACGCTGGCTTCTCTGACCGTTGTAACGGGGAACTACCGGGTCTTCCCATCGGATATCAATTCCTTTGCTGATTTGCTTCAGCGGAGTACTTCCCATGATGCTTTCCACCAAATCTTCTTTCGAAAGCGTACCGGCTTTCAGTTTCACCATGGTTTCTTCGTTCAGCAGTCCGTTCAACGAGGGCAGTGACGAGAAGACTTGTGCATTGCCTAAATCTTCTATGGGTTCTCCTTTTTCGTCAAGGCATTTCAGATAGATATTGTTTTTGTGGATGCCTTCGTAGAAAGAGCCGATGGGAATTCCTCCGGTAGCTGTGAGCAGGGAAAGGCTGACATCATTGCGGCTCAGGCCGAGGGCACGGGCGGACGGCTGGTCATATTCGATGGTCAGTACAGGAATCTGAGGTTCCCAGTCGGTGGTGATAAGGCAGACTTCCGGTGTATTTTCCATGATGGTACGGGCGCTGTCTGCCAGTTGGTGCAGAACGGCAGGGTCGGGGCCCAGGAATTGCGCTTCTATGGGATATTTCTTGAACATCAGATTGTATCTTTTCAATTTGATGTATGCGTCCGGATAGGCTTGGGAAAGGTAAGCTTGGATTTCATCTATATGTTCTACCAAGGTTTCCGGTGAGGTGAAATCGATAATCAGTTCGCCATACGAAAGCGATGGGTTGGCAACGCTCCGCACTAGGTTATAGCGTCCGGGCGTACCGCCTATGGAGGTGGTGACGTGGGTTATTTCCTTGCGTCCTTTCAGATAGGTTTCTATTTCTTTCAAATCTTGTGCCACACGAGTGTGGTTGTTTCCTTCCGGCAGTTTGTATTCCATGTAAAGCTGGTCGTAAACCATGTCGGGGAAAAAGCCCTGACGCATGTATGGATAGCCGAAAGCGGAAAGTAGCAACAGGCCAATCATGGTGAATACAAAACTCCACCGGTGGGTCAGACCGAACCGCAGTGCCGAACGGAGACCGGCATAGATTTTACCTTTGTACACACGCTTTCCGGTACTGTCGGTATCTATGGCAGGATGTAGTCTGCGGTCGGCCATCAGCGGTACGTGAATCAGTGCCAATACCCAACTCAACAGCAGGGAAACGGCAAGTACGATGAAAAGATCGCGCGTGTAGACGCCTGCGGTGTCGGGAGACATGTAGATAGGTAGAAAGGCGATAATGGCTATCAAGGTGGCTCCTAAAAGAGGCATAGCTGTCTGTCGCCCGATAGCGGTCATGGCTTCCATTCGTTTTTTTCCGGCTTTCAAGTCTACCAGTATGCCGTCTATGATGACGATAGCATTGTCTACCAACATGCCCATTGCCAGTACAAAAGCAGCCAATGATACGCGTTGCATCGTTCCACCTGCCGAATAAAGGAACAGAAAAGAACCGAATACGGTGATGATCAGGCTGATACCTATGATAAGGCCGCTCTTGAATCCCATTGCTATCATCAGTATCAGTACTACGATGATGACGGATTCTATCAGGTTGATGACAAAGGTTCCCAAAGAGCTGCCTACCCGTTCGGGCTGATAGAAGATTTTGTGGCATTCCACTCCGGCGGGCAGACGTCCGGTTTTGAGTTCGACCAACTTGCTTTCTACGGCATGGCCTACTTTTATAATGTCCGAGCCACTGGAGGCGGCGATGAGTATACCGAGAGCACGTTCATGGTCATAAAACATTTCATTGCGTGTGGGATCCTCGTAGTCTTTTTCTATACGGGCGATGTCGCTCAGGCGAAGCTGGTCGTCATCATGTCCCTGGACCAGCATTTTTCCAATATCTTCTACGGTTTTGAATTTATCGTTTACTGTGACTCGGATACGGTTGTCACCATTTTCATAATATCCTGTATAGGTGGTTTTGTTCTGTCCGTTCAAGGTTGCCAGTACTTCTGCAGGTTTAACACCGAGGTTCGCCATACGGTCTTGCAGCAGGGAGATGTTGATACATTCGGAACGCTTGCCGTAGAGTTCCACACGGTCCACGCCTTCCAGTTCGTTCACTTCCCGTTTCACCAGTTCGGCATAGTCGGACAGTTCACGGTCGGACAGTCCGTCGCCTGTCAGGGCATAGAACATACCATATACGTTTCCGAAATCATCCTTGACTATCGGGGTGGTGGCTCCTTCGGGCAACAGGGCGTGGGCGTCGCTTACTTTGCGGCGCAGCATGTCCCAGCATTGTTCCACTTCGTCGTCCGGCACGGTGCTCAGCAGTTCTATCTGTATCAGGGATAAGTCGTTGTATGAATAACTTTCTATATTGTCTATGTTACCCATGGTGCGGATGTTCTTTTCGAGCACGTCCGTTACTTCCAGTTCTACCTGGTGGGCGGAAGCACCCGGATAGGTGGTGACTACCATGGCAAGCTTTACTTTTATTTCGGGGTCTTCCAGCTTGCTCATCTGATAGCAGGAGTAGGCTCCGCCGAGCAGCAGAACCGCTATCAGGAAATAAATCAGATTCCTGTTACGGAATGCCCATTTGCTGATATCCATTATAATAATCCTCCTATATTTGTGTTAGTGACAAGTGGTAAAGGTTTTACAGTTTCTCCATCCTCGATGTGATGTACTCCCGAGGATACAATCAGCTCTCCCGGTTTCAGCTGTCCGGCAGTGATGAGGCTGTGTCCGTTGTTCAGTAAACGTAGCATGGATATTTCCTGTTTGTGCACTGTGTTGTCCGATGGGTTGAAGACGAATACATACGCTTTGCCTTCTTTTTGCAGGATGGCGCCGGTAGGGACAGAGAGAGTGTTCGTCTGTTCTGTGCGGTAAGAGATGGTGACCATGGTGTTCATTCCGGGAGAGGGGACAGCCGGCGTTCCGGGTACTACTTGCAGGCGCATGGTGTATAATTGGTTTGCATTGGCTTTCGGGGTGACACTGATTAGTTTCAGCGGATAGGTTTCGCCCGGATAGATGTCAAACGTACAGTGATAATTGTCGAACTGGTCCCGGCGGATGTATTCGGCCGCAGGAAGGTTTATTTCTACTTCGGGAGTCCCACTGCTGATCATGGATAGGACGGGCATTCCGGCTCCGATGGTTTCGTGAGCTTCAAACAGGCGTTTTTGGACGTACCCGTTGAAGGGGGCGTAGAGCCGTGTATAAGCCAGTTGGTCTTTGTGATGTTTGTACTTGGCAGTGATTTGTTTGAGTCCGTATACAGCTTTGTCATTGGCGTTGGGGGTGGTTCCGTTGTCTTTGTAAAGGGCCATGACTCTTTCCGCTTCCGCTTTTATTTGCTGGTATTCTGCTTCTGTGGCATCCAGTTGTACTTGATAGTCGGTGGGGTCCAGTTCGGCCAGTAATTGTCCCTCCTGCACACGGGTACCGTCTTTTACATGTATTTTGCTGATGGTTCCGCTTACCCGGAAGGCAAGGCTGATATCTTGTGCGGCTTTTACCTTTCCCGGGAATTGCAGGAAAGTTTGCTTGTCGGCAGAAACGATCGTGTCTATTTTTACTGTCTGATAGCCTTTGGCTTCCTGGGTACGCTGTGTGCAGGAACTCAGTAGAATCAAGGAAATACCTGTTAGAATAAGATAAATTTGTTTCATATATCATGCTATTGGTTTTCTGATGCAAAGTTATCCCGAAGCAAGAGGATAGAAAAGGTTGATATGAATGATAAATTGTCCGATTTGTATATTTTCTAGTAGATATATAGCTGAAAAGTTTGCGATTTGTATTTATTTTGCAGTGAATGAATAAAAGAGATAGATGGATGGTCGGACAACAGATGCCTTTTCAGTTTACAGTGCTTTCGAGCAGTGATCCGCATACTTTTAAAGACGGACAGATTATTTCTACATTTAATAAATGTGGCTTTTTCTTTTGCCGGAGGGGAAATGTGGAGGTTTCACTGGAAGATAAGCTTTTTCAGATAAAGCCCGGTGATGTGTATATTTACATGGCTTCTACCTTGGTGCATCTGCTTCATAAGAGCGAGGATGCGGAAGGAATTATGGTTGAAGTGGATTTAGATTATATCATTCCTATCGTCAATAGGGTGATAAATGTGGAAAACCAGCTTTTTATGCGGAAGCATCCTTGTATATCACTTTCGGATAAGCAACGTATCCATTTGGAGTATCTGTTGGATAATTTGCAGGAAAGGATAGGGGCGGAGGACGTACTGGAAGTGAATTTGCAACAACAACGCCTGACTTTAGAGTTGATTAAGTCAATGGGACAGACTTTTTGCTATGAAATATTGAATATGTATTTCGCTAACCAACCCATGCAGCCTTTGCCACAGAATAAGAAGGATGTGATCTTCCAGAATTTCATGCTGGCTCTTTTCCGTTTGTATAGGAAAGAGCGTGATGTTGCCTATTATGCGAAGATGCAGCACATTACTCCACGTTATTTTTCTACGATCATTAAGGAGAAGTCGGGGAATAGCGCTTTGCAATGGATTGTGCAGATGGTGATTACCGAGGCGAAACAATTGCTTGAAGGATCGGATTTGAGTATCAAGGAGATTGCGAACCAGCTGAATTTCCCTACGCAGTCTTTCTTTGGAAAGTATTTTAAGCAATATGTGGGGATTTCACCTAAAGAATATAGAAAAGGCAAGTTGAGGATTAAGGATGGAATTTGATTTCTGAAAATGCAATCTATTTTATTTTAATGTACCTTTGTGTACAAATCATAAACGTTTTATTTATGACCCGAAAGAAAGAACAAGAGCAATTCATATCTTATATTACAGAACGGCAAACTCATGAGGGCCAGATGGCAGTGGCTGATTTTTTGCGGAAATATGCTGTCCGGTATCATAACTCTGATTTCATTTCCTCTGATCCGGTGCAGTTTCCGCATCGTTATCATTCTAAGGCGGATATTGAAATCAGTGCTTTTTTGACTGCTTTTCTTAGTTTCGGAGCCCGCCCTCAGATACTGAAGGCAGCAGAACGACTGGATTCTATAATGCACCGGCAGCCTTTGCAGTATGTGTTGTCTGGAAACTGGAAAATAGATTTCTGTGGTGAGGAGTCGTTCTATCGGACGGTTTCAAAAAATAAGATGGCACAATTGTTTTATTGGCTGCATACTATATATAATAGGTATGAGAGTATGGAGGATGCTCTTCTTTGCGAAACGGATGGAACTCCGATGCAACGTCTTTGCCGTTTGTTTGGAGTGTCGGATAAGGCGCCGCAAAAGAAATTGAATATGTTCCTGCGCTGGATGATCCGTCGCGATTCGGAAGTGGATTTTGGAATCTGGAGGAATTTCTCTCCATGTGAGTTGATTATCCCTTTGGATACGCATGTCAGTGAGATGGCTTTCAGATTGGAGCTGACCCGAAGTAAATCTTATACGCTGAATAATGCGAGAACTATTACTGCGGCTTTGGCTGAGGTTTTTCCCGAAGACCCTTGTCTGGGGGATTTTGCTTTGTTTGGTTATGGGATTAATGAATTATGAAATGTAGTTGGGGGTGTGTTTCTCGAAACAGGTAGCTGTGGTGAGGATGATTATGGAATATCGTTTGAGATAAGTGGAAATCTAAAAATAATCCCCGAAGGATATCACATCCATCGGGGATTTTCGGTTTTTTGGTTAAAGGTTAGTATAAAATTAGGTTAGGTTGTTTCTTAAATTATAGGGGTACGTATTCTACAAAGGCCTCCATTGCTTCATAACATGCCAAACCAAGTTGGTCATACAAAGCGGCTGTACCCCGATTGCGGTCTTCACTTCTTTGCCAGAACAGACGTTCGTCATTGCCCAGGAACGGTGCGCTTTCCATCTGAGACTGATGCTTTAAGATGGAGTTACGTTTAGCACGCAGTTCTTCAGGACTGAACGGTACGGCCATTTCAATGTTTTCAATTTCCCATTCCGCCCATGCGCCACGATACATCCAGATGCGACAGTCTTTCAACCATTCGGCACCGGCTTCTTTCTCGATGTCAATAGCGGCAAGCACTGCGTCTGTGCAGACACGATGGGTTCCGTGCGGGTCGGCCAAGTCACCGGCTACATAAATCTGATGGGGCTTTACTTCACGTAATAACTGCAAAACAATTTCTACATCGGCTTCACTGATGGGATTCTTTTCAATCTTGCCGGTTTCATAGAAAGGCAGATCGAGGAAATGAACACGGTTCAGTGGAATTTGATTGTAAGTGCTTGCGGTACGGGCTTCTCCACGGCGAATCAATCCTTTGATGGTCAGAATATCACGGCTGTCCATATCGCCTTCTTTCTTAGCGGCAAGGAATTTCTTGATTTCAGCATATTTGTTTTTGATGGTTTCGTTGGAGTTTTCATCAAAAAGCTGGTTGAAACCGTTGATGAAGTGCATGAAACGTACTACTTCTTCATCGCCTACGGCAATGTTTCCGGAAGTTTCGTATGCTACGTGTACCTCATGACCTTGCTGAACCAGACGGCGTAAAGTTCCACCCATTGAGATTACATCGTCATCCGGATGCGGAGAGAAAGCAACCACACGTTTTGGAAATGGTTTCGCACGTTCGGGGCGATAGGTGTCGTCCGCATTCGGCTTGCCGCCGGGCCATCCGGTGATGGTGTGCTGCAGATCATTGAATATTTTGATATTTACGTTGTAAGCAGAACCGTAAAGTGCCAACAGTTCGCTCAATCCGTTTTCATTATAATCTTTATTGGTGAGCTTCAGAATCGGCTTTTTAACACGCATACATAACCATACGATGGCACTGCGGATTAGTTTGTCGTTCCATTCACAGTTGGTAACCAGCCACGGACGTTGGATACGGGTAAGGTGAGAAGCTGCAGCCAAATCTATGCAAACATTTGCATTGTTGTGCATTTGGAGATAAGAAGCGGGTAAGGTGTCACTTACTTTGTCTTCCACCGCTTTCTTGATGATATCGGCTTTGTCATCTCCCCATGCCAGCAAATAGATTTTCCGGGCAGTCATAATAGTTGCCACTCCCATGGTGATGGAGCAGGGAGGAAGATTGTCTACTCCTAAGTTGTGTGCAGCTTCAGCACGCGAGGTTGAGTCAATCAAAATCAGTCGGGTAGGAGAGCTCAAGCTTGATCCCGGTTCGTTCATGGCAATATTGCCTTCACGACCAATGCCCATTAATACGATATCTATACCGCCAAAAGTTTGGATACGTTGTTCGTACAGGCGGCAGTATTCGATAACAGCTTCCTGCGGAATCGTTCCGTCGATGGTGAATACATTTTGTTTGTCAATATCGATTTGGCTGAGGAATAAATCGTTCAGTTGTGAGAAACTGCTTCCCGCCCCTTCGGAAGCCAAGGGGTAATATTCATATAAATTGAAAATTACTACGTTACGGAAACTTAGTCCTTCATCTTTATGTTTACGGACCAGTTCGGCATAAAGCGGACGTAATGAAGCACCGGTTCCGGCACCAATCACGCAGAACTTTCCTTCGCGCTGACGTTCCTGAATTTTTGCCGTAATTTCATTGGCTATTTGTTGTACGCCTTCTTCCATCGTTTCATAGATGTCGGTAGGCACTTTTTCGCAGCGGGTTAAGACAGAACGTTCCACCGCATTTTCGGGTTTATAATATTTCGGAGATACTCTGTTCAGAGAAATCTGCGAACTTAGGTTTGTTCTCATAAATTACAAATTAGCTTTTTCGATGTCTTTGAAATATTTGTAAGTACCGACTTTCAGTTCGTCTGTAGCGGCTTCGTCACAAACAATGATGCCATGTTGGTGCATCTGTAATGCGCTGATAGTCCACATTTGTGTGATACCACCTTCAACGGCATGTTGCAAAGCGCGTGCTTTGTTGTGTCCGTTGCAGATAATCAGAACTTCTTTAGCTGAAAGGACAGTCCCTACACCTACTGTTAACGCAGTTTTAGGTACTTTGTTCACGTCATTGTCAAAAAAACGTGAGTTGGCAATGATTGTATCTGTAGTCAATGTTTTGATACGTGTGCGTGAAGACAAAGATGAACCCGGTTCGTTGAATGCGATATGTCCGTCGGGACCGATACCTCCCATAAACAGGTCGATGCCTCCGATTTCGGCTATTTGCTTTTCGTAGTTGGCGCATTCTGCTTCCAGGTCTTCGGCATTTCCGTTTAGTATATGTACATTTTCTTTCTTTATATCAATGTGGTTAAAAAAGTTTTTCCACATAAATGTATGGTAGCTTTCAGGATGATCTTCAGGTAAGCCTACATATTCGTCCATATTGAAAGTAACGACATTCTGGAAAGATACTTTTCCCTGCTTGTTCAGTTCTATCAGTGCCTTGTACATGCCCAGCGGTGAAGATCCTGTAGGACAACCTAAAACAAAAGGTTTTTCAGGAGTCGGATTTGCCGCATTGATTTTACTAGCTACATAGTTTGCCGCCCATTGTGACAGCGCTTGGTAATCAGGTTCGATAATTACTCTCATGGTTCTTTCTTTTTTTAAGTTTTAAGTGTTAAGTTAACTATACGGGTTATTCCATATTATCCGTTTTAGGACGGAGGAATGTCAACTGTACGACCAATGCTATTGCAACAATGATGGCCAACATGGCAAATCCCAGTCCCAACTTACCTCCGTCTGTCCACTTTCCCAAGACTTCGGTAATGGCTGCTCCCGCAAACACGCCTGTCATATTCATGATACCATAGGCGGTAGCACGGTGTTTGGATGATACGAACTGGCATAGAATCGGCATATTGTTGGCATCGAAGATACCATAACCGATACCGAATAATAATCCAGCTCCCACAACGGCTACGAAACTATGGCCGAACCCTAGTAAAAGCAGGGATGGAATAGTAAGTCCCAAGCCGATGGCACCCGTGTACACACGTCCTTTTATATTTCTTTGCACCCACTTATCGGATAAGGTTCCACCAATAATTACACCAATGAACGAGGATAGTGCGATGGTGATAGTCGACATGGGGCCGGCTTGTGACATCGGTATATTCAGGTTCTCGGCGAACAAGGTAGGTAACCAGTTTTTGGTTGCCCATCCCGGTAAACTGGGGGCTGCGAAATATAGCAGAATCACCCAGAATGCAATATTACTGAAAAGTAATGATAATCCCTTCAATAAATTGCTTTTTTCTTTACCGGAAGGTGAATTTATTTGTTCAATTTGTATTCTATCCTTCTTTTCATGTAGAAAAAGCATCAAAATTACGGCGTATGCAATGCCGGCGATGCCGAACCAATGAAAGGTTGTATGCCAGGAAAAAGCGGCGGCTACTGTAGCGCCGAAACCTCCGATGGCCTGCCCGGTGTAGAGCCCGGTCATGTGAATACCGATAGCTAATGAACGTGACTTATCGGAGTGATAGTCGGCGATCAGTGATAATCCGGCAGGAATATAGAGCGCTTCGCTGATTCCCATCAAGGCGCGAAGGAAAAAGACTTCATTATAAGTGTCGGCTATTCCCATCAGATAAGTGACGGCCGACCATACAAACAAACTGCCAACAATAAGCCATTTGCGGTTCATGCGGTCGCCCACCATTCCGGCTATAGGGCTCATACAGCCATATATCCAAAGAAAAACTCCCATCAGTCGCCCAAAATTGGCAGCTGACTGAAGCTCGGTGATATCCACCGCCATGGCATCTCTCATTGTGGATAGCATTTGCCGGTCCATGTAATTCAACAGGGCGACACCCCATAATAATCCTACTACAACCCAAGGATAAATTTTACTGTTTTTCATGCTAATAGATAAAGGGCTTTATAAATGTGATTTTTTGTTGTCGAGTATTTCCTTGCACAATGTATAGCCCTTGATCATCATTCTTGGAATGTGGAACGGGCCTTTGAATAGGTTACCCTTGGCCATTTGTGCAGGCGTGCCGTCACGATGGAGATATCCAAACCATTCTCCACACTCTTTATCAGGAAAATGGGCGTATGTCCAATCGCTGATTTGTTTGTGCATGTCAAGGTATTTTTCATTTCCGGTTGCTAAATATGCATACAAAGTAGCGATGACAGCCTCTGTCTGAGGCCACCAGAATTTCATGTCTTGGGAATAATCCTGTGGCGGAAGGTTCTTGCAGTCTTTGAAGTTGATGATACCTCCGAATTCTTTGTCCCATCCCCACTCCCAAGACCAGTTGAGGATAGTGAGGGCCAGTTCTGTAATGTCTTTGTCCCAGTTGCGGTATTTGGCTTCTTCCAGCAGGAACCAGGCAGTTTCAATACAATGTCCCGGATTGATGGTGCGCCCCATGTTGCTGTCAATGAATTCTCCGTTGGGACCTACTGTTTCAAGCAAAGCCTTGAATTCAGGATGCATGAAGTCTTTACGTAGCTGGTCGATGGAGGCGTCAATCTGTCCATTGAAGCTTTCGTCCTGAATAGCCTGACGGATACGTGATGCCACATTAATCAGAATCATGGTAATGGAATGTCCTTTCATCGGGAGGCTATCCAGATATTTGGGAGCCAGTATGCCCGGTGTTTCCATAAAATACTGCATCCGTTTGAACAAGTCTAGTGCTTTTACAGCATACGTCTGGTCACCGGATGCGATGGCATATTCCGACATGGCGATGGCTGCGAATGACTCCGAAAAAATATAACGGCGTTTGCGCAAAGGAGTGCCTTCGGCAGTCACTTCGAAATACATACGTCCGTCAGAGTCAAAACAATGCGCTTCTATAAAGTCTATTGTACTTTTGGCTGCCGCCAGCCATGCTTCGTTCTTTTCTATATTATTATATGCATAGGAACAGATAAAAGCAAATCTTCCTTGGAACCACACTGATTTGGTGGTGTCCATCAAGCTGCCGTCTCGGTCAACGCAGGTATAAATACCTCCATTGACCTTGTCCAGCCCGTATTTCAGCCAAAACGGCATGATATTGGTGGTCAGATCTGTTTTGTATGATTCCGACCATTCTTTTATATAGTCTATTGAAAACATCGTGGTTCAGGTTTATTTGTTACATCTTTCGAAGAAATTGATTGCTTCCAGTTCGGCTTTCATGGCAGCTTCTTCCTCATCTGTCATGTTCTGGAACGGAGTCCGGTTCATTCCTAAATCCAGCCCGATCAGTTTCATGATGCGTTTACCGCCAACGATGTTTCCACGATAGTGACAGATGACATTGATAACTTCCTGTGCGAAATTCTGGCGTTCGCGTGCCAGTTCCAGATCACCGGCTTTCCATGCTTCGATAATACCTGTGAGTTCTTTGCCGTTATAGTTGGTTGTTCCACCGATACCGCCCTGTGCACCGCCCATAGCCAGACAAGGAAGGATCGTTTCATCCTGGCCGTGCAACATGTCAAATTTGCCATTTTTATATAAACGGCATTGGTTGTATTCATACAGGCTTTCGAAAGTATATTTGATACCGGCGAAATTAGGAATGCGACCGTCTACGGCTTCCAAGAATGCTACCATTGAGAGGAATGCTCCGTTGAAAGCTGGGATGTGATAAAAATAGAAAGGAAGTGCAGGAGCGCCACATGCTATTTCTTCGCAGTATTTCACCAATTCTTCAATGCGTCCTACTTTGGGGAAAGGAGGTGCCATTGCTCCGATACCCCATGCTCCGATTTTCTGAGCGTGTTCTGCTAGACGTTTGCTTGATTTTACACAAGTGCTTCCTACATGGACAATGACTTTGAATCCTTCGGGTGCTACTTCCATCCAGCGTTCAGCCAGTTTCATGCGTTCGTCTTCTGTCAGCATATAGCCTTCTCCGGAAGAACCATTGATAAATACGCCTTGAAGTCCGTTTCTAACCAATAGTTGGCAATAGGCTTCAATAGGTTCATAATTTACTTCTCCGTTCTCATAAAATGGAGTAAAAGGTGCATCAATTAATCCGTGAATCTTTTCCATAGCCTTTAATTTATTTGAAATGAATATTTTATATTACTTAATCATGTTGCGTGCAAATATATAAATGATTTATGAAAACAACAAGTAAAAACTAAATTTATTTATTAATAATCACTCTTTTAATAAATAGAAAGATAAATAAACGACTAGGAAATATTATTTAAATGTATCTGGAAAGTGGGATTGTTACAAAAAATGATAATTTGCTTACATCTTCTAAAATATTTTTTGAAAATTCTCTTTAAATGTGATTTGATTTCATAAAAATAACTATATTTGTGGACATTAACGGAATATTTTATTATGGGTGAGAATTTGTTGAAAGAAATTGAAAAGGGCTCAAAGATGGCTGTGATGAAGAAGAAAATCATTACCCATTATATTTATAATGGAAGCTCTACGATTACTGATTTAGCAAGAGAGATGGATTTAAGTGTGCCTACAGTTACAAAATTCATCGATGAAATGTGTGAGGAAGGTTACATTAACGACTATGGAAAGCTGGAAACCAGTGGGGGAAGACATCCCAGTTTGTATGGTTTGAATGCAGATTCCGGGTATTTTGTAGGTGTTGAAGTGCGTCAGTTTTCCATTAACTTAGGGTTGATAAATTTTAAAGGAGATGTAGTTCAGCTAAAAATGAATGTTCCTTTTAAAGCGAAGAATACCCCTGAGAGTTTAGACGAATTGTGTAAGTTGATTAAACATTTTCTTCAAAAAGTCAGTGTTGAGAAAGATAAGATATTAAATATTAATGTAAATCTTTCCGGGCGTGTGAATCCGGATTTGGGATATAGTTACAGTATATTCAATTTTGATGAGCGCCCGTTGACGGATGTCATATCAGAAAAGGTGGGTGGTTATCGTGTTTCTATTGACAACGACACCCGTGCTATGATTTACGGTGAGTATATGCAAGGTGTTGTGAAAGGTGAGAAGAATATCATCTTTATCAATGTCAGTTGGGGATTGGGTATGGGAATTATCATTGATGGAAAGATTTATAAAGGAAAATCCGGTTTCTCTGGCGAATTCGGGCATAATTTTGGATATGAGAATGAGATTATCTGCCATTGTGGGAAAAAAGGATGCATAGAAACGGAAGTTTCGGGGGCTGCTTTGCATCGTATTCTGTTGGAACATATTAATAATGGTGAGAACTCTATTATCTCCAATACCAAGAAAAATTTGGAAGATTTGACCTTGGATGATATCATTGATGCGGTAAATAAGGAAGATTTGCTGTGTATTGAACTGGTGGAAGAAATTGGAGTGAAATTAGGCCGCCATGTAGCGGGACTTATTAATATATTCAATCCGGAGCTAGTCATTATTGGTGGTGCATTGTCACGTACAGGTGATTATTTGACACAACCCATCACTACAGCTATTCGAAAATATACACTGAACTTGATGAACCGTGATTCTGTTATTGTAGAATCTAAATTGAAAGAAAGAGCCGGGATTATCGGTGCCTGTATGTTGTCGCGCAGTAAACTGTTTGAATAATATGTAGGTATTATAAAGTAAGGGATGAGTCCATTACATGATTCATCTCTTATATTGCCTTCTTGTTAAGTTTAACTCTGAGCAAGCTCAATAAGTTTTTAAGGAGCTAGTATTATGGTTGATAGAACACATGATGAAACTAAACTTTGGGAATCTTTCATTAAAGGAGAAACGGCGGCATTTGAAGAAGTTTATCGACGCTATTATTCGTTATTGTATTCCTATGGAATTCGTATGGTAGGTGACAGAGAGCTGGTTGCCGATACCATACAGAATCTGTTCGTCAAGTTGATTTTAAATTGTAGGAATTTGCATTATACTGATAATGTAAAGGCGTATTTGCTTTGTTCTTTTAGAAATAAATTGCTGGATGCGTTTCAGTCTTTACGTCCAATGGAAGTGATTGAAGAATGCCATGAGTTTTTTCCGATGGGTGAAGAAATAATAAATTCTTTATTTAAGAAAGATGATGTGGATGTGAAGAATGAAAGGAGGCTGGCTAAGGCAATTTCACGTCTTTCTGGTCGTCAGCGTGAAATTCTGTATTTATATTATGTAAAGGAATTGAGCCATCAGGAAATATCCGCTATCTTAGGTATGAATCCTCAATCAAGCAAGAATCTTTTGTCGCGTACATTGGCACGTTTGCGTGAATTCTTTTTCTCTGTTTCAACCATTTGGATTTTCAGTATCTTGGTGCATTGTGTTCATGTGCCTGTGCGTAGTGTTTGGGCTTTTCACTTCTCTTGATTTAGCGAGTAGTTAATTGTTGTTGTTTTATCATTTGGGCATGTTTTCATGAAGTGATATTTGTGTGATGAATAAGTTTTTTTATTTGTCATATAAGGTTTATCTATTGGTCTTACGAAGACTCATGCAAAGAAAAGTGTGATTTCTTTTCTTTTTTATGAGTACCTTTTTTATCGGGTGCCGTTTTCTTAATAAAAAGGTATTTCGATGAAAAATAAAAAAACAATATATAATTCAGATGAATTTCGTAAAACAGTTCGATGCCTGACTGAGAAGATTCGGGAAGCAGATGAATTGGAATTTGTTGATGTGGAAAAATCTTTTCAGGACGTGATGAAACGAGTAGAAAGGGAAAAGAGGGTTTCCTACAGACGTCATATTTATAGGTGGTCTTTGTCGATAGCGGCAGCGATTGATTTTAGCTATGAACTGGTGGAGTACCAATGCTGATGAGGGTACGGAGCTTGATATAGCATTGCTGAATGACACGACTTCCATTTGCGGTGATGAGGTGATTCTGATAACAGATAACCAAGCTATGAATCTGAAAAATGATGCTTCTTTAAAATATGATACTTTAGGAAGTTCGAATATTCAGCAGTATGCATTAAATACTAAAATATCCCAGGCTTCATCTGTAAAGAATGAAATGCACCAGATAATGGTTCCTAATGGGAAAAGAGCTGATATTACTTTTTCTGATGGTACTAGAATTTATATAAATTCAGGTAGTAAAGTGATATATCCGGATATTTTTGAAGAACAGAAACGTGAAATCCTGGTAGAGGGGGAGGTTTATCTGGATGTAGCCAAAAGGAAGGATTGCCCATTTGTTGTCAAAACAAGAGAGTTTGATATACGCGTACTGGGTACTTCGTTTAATGTCTGTGCCTATAGGGAAGATGAGGCTTCATCTGTTGTTTTAGTACATGGAAGCGTGGAAGTAACTACTGAGAATAAGAGCAAAGTAAGATTAGCACCTAATCAATTGGTGGATATTAAAGGTAATAAAACGCAGGTACGTAAGGTTGATGTGTCCGAATACATCAGTTGGAAGGATAATTTATTGCTGCTTCATCAAAGACCCGTAGGAGATGTTTTGAAGAAACTTGAGCGGTATTATGGGTGTAAAATACGGTATGATGCGGAGATTACTACCTTGTCATTGTCAGGAAAACTGGATCTTCAAACAGACATTACCGATGTTATGGATAATTTATGTCTTTCATTATCATTGCATTATACAATAAATGATAAAGATGAAATCTATGTGAGCCTTAAATGAGAATTGTTGAACCTTAAAACACTTTAGCCTATGGAATAAAAGAAGAATGTAAAAAAAAGAAAACCAGACAGTATTTGCCGTACTATCTGGTCACTGAATCGTTGTTTAATTATTTACCTTGAAATAAATAGAAAAAACAATCAAATATATGAAAAAATACACGAATAGAATAAAACTCATGCCTAAATTCACAAAATGTATGAGTTTAGCCATGATTTTAACATTTACAAGTTATGAAGAGGCTTTTGCGGAAATGAGTTATGCGGAACAAACTAGCTTTACCGTTTCTATGGAGAACCAGACTTTGAAGAGTGTGATTAATTGGGTAGAAAAGAATAGTCAATTTATTTTTATATATCGTACAGATATTGATTTGTCTCGTCGTGTCAATGTGGATGTACGGAATAAAACAATAGAGGAGGTACTGAAACAAATGTTTGCCGGTACTGATTTGGAATATCATATCCGTGACAGACAAGTAATAATTCGTAAGGCCATTTCTAGAGAAGAAACGCCTCCCATTGTTATGCAACAAGAGAAAGTGACTGTCAAAGGTATAGTGACCGATGCCAAAGGAGAAGCAATTATTGGGGCTAATATTATAGAGAAAGGTACTACCAATGGTACCATAACTGATATAGACGGCCAGTTTACGTTAATGGTAAGTGAAAAAGCGTCTTTGGTCTTTTCTTATATCGGTTATCTGACTCAAGAAATGGTTGTAGGGAAAAAGCCGTTTTTGAATGTTCAACTGCAGGAAGACAATAAGACTTTGGATGAAGTGGTGATAACAGGTTATGGGGGCACACAACTTCGTTCCAAGATGACTAATTCTATTGCTAAAGTTGATAATTCTACTTTAAGTACGGGTGCCCATACTAATCCGGCGCAAGCACTGTCTGGTGCAGTGGCAGGATTAAGGGTGCAGCAAACTAGTGGTAATCCGAATTCCACTCCTACTTTGGTACTTCGTGGTGGTACCAATCTGGATGGTAGCGGTTCACCTTTGGTTATTATCGATGGTGCTGTACGCGAGTCGTTGAGTGATGTGAATCCGGAGGATATCGAGTCTTTGGAGGTCATGAAAGATGCTGGTGCTACAGCTATTTACGGTGCGCGTGCTTCCAATGGTGTAATTCTTGTTACTACTAAAAGAGGTTCGGAAGGACATACGGAAATAAATTTGAGTGCGAAAGTCGGTTTCAATTTTTTCCATAGCCAGTATGAGTTTTTGAATGCTCATGATTATTTGTATTATATGCGTTCAGCATTTTATCGGTCTTCGCATATATGGCAGGATAAATCGGGCGCTTGGCATGGATTTGCCAGTGATGCGACTTTATCCGGAACACAGCCTTACGGAACAGGAAACAGATATTTTGATGAAAAAGGGAATGTACTTAATGGCAATAAGGACAATACAGCCGTATGGGGTGTTATGAATTATACAGATGATCTGGCTTTCCTGTTAAAACAAGGTTGGCAGACAATGGATGACCCGGTGAATCCGGGACAAAAATTGATTTATTGTGATAATCAGCTGAAAGATTATAATATCAAATCTCCGGCTATTACTCAGGATTATAACTTGAGCGTATCCGGCGGCAATGATAAGGGACATTATTATGCAAGCCTAGGCTATAATCGCAGCGAAGGAAATGCGATGAACAACTGGTATCACCGTTTGAATTTCACGATCAATGCAGATTATAAAATTAAGCCTTGGCTTACTTCTAATTCTTCTTTGACATTTACCGATGCAAAATGGGACGATGGTGGTGCAGGATATGCCGGTGAAGGTGATTTTTTCAGTACTACCTTGTCCGTTCCTCCTACATTCCGTGTGAAAAGTCCGGATGGCGATTGGTTGGCAGGCCCTGCCGTGGCTTCTTATGCCCGTGGCTGGACCACAGTGAAAGTGTATGAGGATGCATTGAACTATGATAATAATACAGACAAGTTTAATTTGAGTCAGTCTTTTACCTTTAATATAATGAAAGGGTTGACATTCAAGACCACAGGAACTTGGTTTTATTTTGATGACAGCAGAGAGTTCTTCAAAGGGGACTATATTGTAGCTACAGGACCGGTGTATGACACTAATCATAGTACTTCCAACAAGCATGAACGACTTTTGGACCAGACTTACAATGGAATCTTGAATTATCAGACTACATTCCGGCAAGATCATTCTATAGATGCGATGGCAGGCGTAGAATATTATGACTCATACAAGAAAGGTTTTTCGGCGTCCGGTTATGGATCTCCATTATCTGATTTTCAGGATTTGAATTATACTTCGACTGCTGCCGGAGTGCGGCAAATAGATTCCTGGCATTACAGACAACGCATTCTTTCATTCTTTGGTAGAGTGAATTATGATTATAAGTCCAAGTATTTGCTGAGCCTTGTTTTACGTCGCGATGGATACTCCAAGCTGCCAAAAGATAACCGTTGGGGAACCTTTCCCGGTATATCAGCCGGTTGGGTATTGAGTAGAGAGAATTTTATGGAGTCTTGTAGCAATGTACTTTCTTATGCTAAAATTCGTGCTAGTTACGGTGCCAATGGAAATGTGTCTGGTGTACTGGATGCTAATGGTAATGTAGTGACAGGACTTGATTATTATACGGTTCAAGGCTCTTATGGTATTATGAAAGATAAAGATGGTAAAATAGTACCCAACTATAATGGCAAAGTTCCTTTGATGATAAACGATTTGCCTAATCCCACCATGAGATGGGAAAAATCGTACACATTCGAGACAGGTTTCGATATTGGTTTTCTGAATAACAAATATATCTTGAACTTCACCTATTATAATAGACGTACACAGGATAAATTTGCAGAAATCACCCTGCCTTCCCATAGCGGAGTTTCTTCTTTCCTTTCTAACAATGGAGAAGTACAAAACCAAGGTATGGAGTTAGAACTGACTGCCAATGTTTTGCGTACCAAAGATTGGAAATTTACAGTTAGTATGAATACCGCTTATAATAAGAATAAGATTATCTCATTACCGTACAATGGATTGCCGAATAATATGCAGGATGCCTATCAGGTTTATACGGGACGCAAGCTGGCAGATGGTACCTATGAAAGACAATGGGTGGGTGGTTATCAGGAAGGACAGGAATATGGTGTGATTTACGCCTTTAAATCTCTTGGTATTTATAAGAGTGAGAGTGAGATTCCAGGTAATCTGATAGACAGATCCACTTATACGGAAAATGGAGCAGATGCCAAAGTGCTCTATGGACCTGAAGCTTGGGCTAAATTGTCGGATGCCGAAAAGGAGAAAGGACTGCCTATACAGGCTGGTGATGTGAAATGGCAGGATGTGAATGGGGATGGTGTAATTGATGATTATGACCGGGTGAAATTGGGTAATACGATACCTCATTGGACCGGAGGCTTTAACATTAATACTTCATGGAAAGGATTAACTTTGAACTGCCGTCTGGATTATGCTTTAGGCTATTGGGTGCATGATTGGAAAACTCCTTGGATTATGGGTAATATGCAGGGAACATTTAATACCATATCTTTGGTTAAAGATTCCTGGTCGGAAAGTAATCCGAATGGAAAATATCCGGTGTATGGATGGGCTGACTTTTTAGGCAAACGTAATTATGACAGAATATCAGACATTAATTGTTATCGTGGCGATTATTTGGCTTTTCGTGAAATAAGCCTGTCGTATTCCTTGCCTCAGAGTTGGATTCATAAATCCGGTTTGAGCAAGGTGGATGTTTCTGTAACAGCACAGAATTTGGGATATATTACAGCAGCCAAAAATATGGCGACCCCCGAATATGGTGTCAGTCAGAATGGAGGATATCCCCTCCCTAGAACAGTTGTTTTGGGTTTAAATGTTACATTCTAATAAATAGGAAGGATTATGAAGAAAATATTTTATAGCATATTGTTGAGTGGGATGATGGTATTGTCTGCTTGTGATGCGTTGGACCTGTCTCCTGAAGATTATTATGGCTCTAATGATTTTTGGAATCAGAAGTCTCAGGTAGAAATGTTTATGACTGGTATTCATGCCGATTTAAGAGATAAATATCAGATGCCTGTCACATTGGGAGAGTTCAGAAGTGAGATTCTGATAAGTGATGTTACTTCTATGGGTGAGGGGGTATATGGTCCGCCTATGACTAATAATCTGCTTACGAAAGATAATACCGGTGTCGATGATTGGTATGAGGTGTACCCAAATATCATGCATATAAATTTGTTTATCAGAAATGTAGATAAAGAAATTGATTATATGACTGGAATGGAGAAATCATTTTATTTGGGACAGGCTTATGGCTTGCGTGCATATTACTATTTCTATCTTTATCGAACATTTGGTGGTGTGCCGTTAGAGACGGAACCGAAAGTTACCGAGGGTAGCATTGATATTACGCAATTATATAAGGCTCGTTCTACTCCGGAGGAAACGTTAGAGTTTATCAAAGAAGATATTAATAAATCCGAAGCTTTCTTCAATGAGTCGGATAAGAAGATGTCCGACCAATATGAATGGTCTTATTATGCAACGGAACTTTTGAAGGCCAAGATATATATGTGGTCTGCCAAAGTCACTACAGGATTACCCGATGATGATATTGCAGGGGATCATATAGCTACTCTGACTGCCGTAGATCCTAATAACAGTGACTTGTTGACAGCAAAGAAGGCTTTATTGAATTTGGTGAACCAACAATTCGAACTGCTTCCAAACTTTGCGGATTTATGGACTCCGGAAGGGAAGAAGAATAAAGAGATTATTTTCGCTCTGTGTTTTAATAAGAATGAATTGACCAATTGGGGGGCGAACTGGTTCTATAATGTAGCCTTGTTTACCAATGCTACGGACTTGGATGGAAATAAATATGGTCCGGATCCGTTGAAGCTATTGACAGCCGGACCATTACGTTATGAGTATAAAGTGCCGTTTATCGAGATTTATGATAAGGAAGATACTCGTTTGGATGCTACTTTCTTTCAATATATGTTCGAAGGAAAGACTCGTGGCGCTTGTTGGAAAAAACTGATGGGACATACGGATGGAGGAACTCATTATTATGATTCAGATGTACCGGTATATAGATATGCTGATGTTTTGTTGATGCTGGCCGAGTGTGAAAACGGGTTGGGAGCTCCGGATAAATGTGCTGCATATATAAATGAGGTACGTAAGCGTGCTTATGGTGATAAATTTGAACAACATAAATATATCGCAGGAGATTATGCGGATAATGAGTGGGCTATTTTGCAGGAACGTGATAAAGAGTTTGTAGGTGAGGGAAGCCGCTGGTTTGATTTATTGCGTTTACGTGATTCCAACGGAAAACCTTTTGTCTTTTCTGTTAAAGCGCATTATGGAAGTTCATTGCCTATATTAACAGAGGATAAGGCGTATATGATGTTGTGGCCTGTTAATGTGGAAGTTTTGAATGGAGATCCGGAAATCAAGCAGACTCCGGGGTATGAATAATAGTGAGATAATATGATGATAATGAAAAGATTGCTCTTTTTAGTATCTGTATGCAGCTTATGTATGGTTGGTAATTCTCAGAATTACCAACCTGAGAAGCATGCAGTTGTGAAATCAGATCGTGGGGATGGACGGTTACTAAGTACTTATGCCATTGTGCATGAGATGTTGAAAGATACACATCCCCAATATGCTTACCGTTCCGGTATGTCCGCACAGGATTTTACGCAATGGCAGGATGGAGTGCGTGCTGCAATGGTGGAGATCATGAAGTTTCCCGAGATAAAGGGACAACCGTCTCCTGTCTGTGTGAAAACGGAAAAAAAAGAGGGATATATTTTAGAGAAATGGGAGTTCTATCCTTTTCCAAAGTCAGTTTCCACTTTTCTGGTTTTGAAACCGGAACATTTGAAGGGTGCAGTACCCGGAGTCTTGTGCATTCCGGGTTCCGGAAGGACCAAAGAAGGATTGGCCGGTGAGCCCGGCATCTGTGATAAGTTAACTGAGGATTATAATAATCCCAAAGTAAGTATGGCTTTGAATATGGTTAAAGAAGGTTATGTGGCGGTAGCGGTGGATAATGCCGCTGCCGGAGAAGCCTCCGATTTGGAATGTTATGATAAAGGATGGAATTATGACTATGATGTTGTTTCCCGTTTTTTGCTTGAACTGGGATGGAGTTGGCTAGGGTATACTTCTTATCTGGATATGCAAGTGCTGAATTGGATGAAAGACCAGTCTTATATCCGAAAGGACAGGATTGTGATTAGCGGATTCTCATTAGGTACAGAACCGATGATGGTCTTGGGGGTGTTGGATAAGGACATTTATGCTTTTGTGTACAATGATTTTCTATGCCAGACTCAAGAACGTGCCGTTGTGATGACTAAACCTGACAAGGAAAACAGGCGTCCTTTTCCAAATTCTATCCGTCATCTGATACCTGGTTATTGGAGGTATTTTAATTTTCCAGATGTTGTTGCGTCATTAGCTCCTCGTCCTATCATTTTTACAGAGGGAGGGTTGGACCGTGATTTCCGTTTGGTGCAATCTGCTTATACTGCTAGTGGAAAACCGGAAAATGCGGAGTTTCATCATTATCCGAAGTTTGCTGATAAGGCAGTTAGAAAAGATGTGGAGCACCTTGATGAAGGACTGGATTCAAAGACCTATTTCGAAACGGTCAATGTAGATCCCCCTTCTCATTATTTTAAAAACGAACTGGTTATTCCTTGGTTACGCAAAGTTTTAAAGTAGGTTCAGGTATTTTGATAGGCTGTGATTTTTTATATAATATGGGCTCCTTGTTTTTCATCTAGGTGAAAGCAAGGAGCTCTTTTTTATTGATTGTGAAGAATTCTTGCAAAATTTAATCTTGTTTTAATGCAGATTGTAGTGTTTCCCAATTTTTATTGAAGTCGGGCATGGAATGAAAAAGTAAATTCGCTCCTTCATTCAGTAATACATTGTCGTGCAATGGTCCTGTATTCACGGCGATAGTAAAAATAGCGG
>OATW01000175.1_pt1 | contig 26684 bp, 19 predicted proteins | sample 1476091 | NCBI WGS metagenome assembly OATW01 (sample SAMEA2579991, study PRJEB22360) | human gut metagenome | biome: human gut; feature: human-associated habitat; material: faeces | place: Denmark | collected 2008/2010 | reverse complement strand
CCTGAAGAGATGGTGACTCCCGCCTTATATGCCACCATTCAACAAAATACGACCGATCTTTATAACGGTCCTTTGGAAGTATTACCTTGCCAGCCTGATGGCAGTATTTATGTAGGAAATTACACATCAACCGGAAATCAGACCCCTGTCCCCGCATATTATTCCATAGAAAACGGAATAGGAAAATCTAAAAATTCCCCTCTAAGACTGCCCGCAGGCACCTATAATATCATTTATTGGGGATATCCCACCTTTTTCAATACTACAGACGCCGCACTGAGCGACCCTACCCTAATTTTAGGAGAAAAATTACTCGACACTTCATTAGGATTACGAAAAGTCCCCGTAGATACTGTTTACTATCCTGTACACGATTTAGTATTCGGCACACAAGAGATCAATATCGGTCAAGATGACCTTCAAGCGCATCTCATTCGTGCTACCGCCGCATTAGGAGTAATCACTACCGAAACAAACGGTAACGCTTTCAGCGAAAGCATAGACTCTATGTGGATTTATATCAGCAATATCTATAGTAATCTGAATTATTTCTCCGCCCAACCGGAAGGAACTGTCAAAACCATACGTTTCGGGTTGATCCCTAACGCAGATCGAAAAGAATTCAGCAATAAATTTGTATCTGTATTCCCATCCCAGCCAAATCCAATGATCCAAGTCTTCGTGCAAATGAAAAACGGAGATTTAAAGCATTACCAACAAAAGCTAACCACACAACTTAGTGCCGGAACAAAAACAACAGTCAACCTGAGTATGGACGGTGTACTACTGGAAGAAGGAGGGACCGGAGGATTCCAAGTAGACCAATGGAAAGAGCAGAATGACAGCATCCATATACCATTAAACTGATCTCTGCTCTATTAAATTTTCAAAGAAATCCTGCCATCTACCATGTGAATAGTACGGTCCGTCAAACGAGCCAAATTTTCATCATGAGTAACAATAACAAAAGTTTGGCCTAATTTATCACGCAAATCAAAGAACAACTGATGAAGTTCCTCTTTATTGCGGGTATCCAGACTGCCCGACGGCTCATCCGCAAGGATAACCGCCGGGTTGTTTATTAATGCACGCGCTACCGCCACCCGTTGCTTCTCCCCTCCCGACAATTCAGCCGGTTTGTGCGAAGCACGTTCGGACAACCCCAAAAAAGCTAGCGTTTCTTTGGCTTTCCGCATAGCTTCGGAAGAAGATGTACCTGCTATCAACGCAGGAATCATCACATTCTCTAAAGCTGTGAACTCGGGAAGTAACTGGTGGAACTGAAACACAAAGCCAATCTGCCGGTTACGAAAAGCCGACAACTCTTTTTCCTTCAAACAACTCACTTCTGTACCATTCAGTAAAATAGTACCCGTATCCGCCTTATCCAACGTTCCTATGATCTGCAATAATGTAGTTTTCCCCGCACCACTGGGACCTACAATACTTACCACCTCTCCTTTTTCTATCATCAAGTCAATACCTTTCAGTACCTGCAATGTCCCGAAACTCTTCGTTATTCCCTGTAATTCTATCATAATCAAATTCTTCTTATCACATACTCCGCCAGATAACAGCCAAAGACTGCCGGCATATAACTCACGGTTCCGGCAGTAGATTTCTTATTTTTCTCATCATCTACCAATATCACCGCATCCTGATCGGCCTGCTCTGTACTAAATACAACCGGAAGTTTTCGCTTCATCCCCATTTTCTGCAAACGCTTCCGCACGGCTTTGCTTAATCCGCAATGGTAAGTATCCCATAAATCGGCAAAACGAACCTGAGTAATATCCCATTTAGCACCGGCCCCCATACTACTCACAATGGGCAGACGACGTTGAAGCACATTATATATAAGGTAACATTTAGGAGCTACCGTATCAATGGCATCCACCACAAAATCAAATTTTGCACTGTCCAGCAATTCCGGAATACGCTCATCTTTCAGATACTCCACTAATACAGTCAATTCCAAATCAGGATTAATATCACGGAAACGTTCCGACAAAATTTCCGCTTTGGGACGTCCCATAGTAGAGTAAAGGGCCGAAAGCTGACGATTAATATTACTGGGCTGCACAATGTCTGCATCCACAATTGTCATACGGCCTACTCCTGCACGACAAATCATCTCGGCAGCATACGCTCCAACTCCACCCAAACCTACCACCAGCACATGAGCGTGACGCAGGCGTTTCATCTTATCTTTTCCTAGCAACAACTCCGTACGTTGCTGCCACTCTATATTAATTTCGTTCATCACCTTTCTTAAACCATTTGTAGAACCATTTTCCTACATTATCATATACTCGTGTTTCCGATTGTCCGCGAGGGTCAGAAAAAGAAACAATCTCTTGCGGATCGTCCCCTAACTGATCCGGATACACAATCAACAAACTGTTATTGGCAAAGTACTTGCTGATTTGTGACGGCAGACGTTCAAAAGAAGTCTGATAAGAGATGGAACCTTTACGCGAAGATACAACCACAAACAGATGGTCATAATTCACCTGTCCGGTCAATAAAAGCAGATCATCCCACTCTTCCAATAAAGAAAACTCCGTAAAAGTATTCGCCTCCTGTTTTTCTGTCAGGGCACGCAAATGCTTCAATGTATCTTCTGTAGCAAAGAAATGCACGCGGCATCCCAATTGTTTACCCATACGGCAGAGCTGTGTCATCCATTTCAAGAAACCTTTTTCATATTCCGCCTTATCGGGAACCGCCACCACAATCCGGCGCAACGTATTGACAGGCATCAATAATTTAGCGATCATAATCTGGCGGTTCGTACCCTTCAACAAGTTTTCCGTCATTGTACCAAAGAAAGAATCCATCAAATTCGTCTTACGATGCAAACCTATTACAATATCCGTTACCGCATATTCTTTCTGCGTATGAATAATACCTTGCGCAATATTCAAATCATAACGCAACACAGTCTTTACAGACGCATCGGCAGGAGCAGCAATCATCGCCGTACGCTCCAAGTTGCGCTTGCCTATCAGTTCCTTGGTTTCTGAAGTATTATTATCATTGATCACACTCAGTGCCACCAATGACTCTTTTTGTTTAGGATGCCTCATCATCAAAGCCATGCCTACCAACCCTTCTATGGTTTCAGGATTAGCTACCGGAATCAAGATGCGTTCCTGTTCCTTACCTTCGCTGCCCTCCATCAGATTTTCCTGAGTCACCATTTTGCGTGCGGCACGTTCTGTCACAACAGAACTTATAATACAAGTGAACAAAATCATGACCACCGTACCATTCAAAACATCATCATTCAACAACCGCTCTCCATTTTCCATAATAATACCATGACCTATCAACACAGCGGCCAAGGTCGCAGCAGCCTGTGCATTACTTAATCCGAATATCAAGCTGCCCTCCACCTTCTTCATTCCATATATCTTCTGGGTTATCCATGCAGCCAGCCACTTACTGAATGTCGCCACTACGGTCATTACAACCGCCACTTTCAGCGCTTCACCTTCCGTAAAAAGGCAACGTACATCAATAATCATCCCCACCCCAATCAAGAAATAGGGAATAAACAGCGCATTACCCACAAACTCCAGCCGGTTCATCAAAGGAGAGACATGAGGAACAAAACGATTTAATACCAACCCGGCAAGGAAAGCTCCCAAAATACCTTCCATCCCCACCAATTCCATCAAGCCTCCGCCCAAGAACACCATAGCCAGCACGAATATAAATTGCATCACCGCATCCTCATACGTACGGAAAAACCATCGGCTGATGCGAGGCATTAAAAATATGATAAGTCCGAACAGCAAAACTACCTTGGCAACCAACAGCACCCAAAACAGTCCGCCTACGTCCTCACCTTTATACATACCACCAATAACAGCCAGCACCATCAAAGCTAGCACCACAGTCACCGCCGTACCACCAATAGTGATACTGACCGTCCGTTGCCGCGACAAGCCATACCGGCTGATAATAGGATAAGCAATCAAGGTGTGACTGGCATACATACTGGCCAGCAACACAGAAGTCAAAAATCCATAGTCCAGCATACTCATGCTGCTCCATATGCCCAGCCCCATCGGGATGAGGAAAGTAAACATACCAAAGATCAATCCTTTTGTCCTGTTTTTCTTGAAATCGTCCATATCCATCTCAAGACCGGCCAAAAACATAATGTAGTAAAGTCCGACCTTTCCAAACAATTCAAAACTGCTGTCACGTTCCAGAATGTTAAAGCCATACTTGCCTACCACTACCCCGGCAAGTATCATACCGATGATATGCGGAATGCGTAAACGCCCCAAAATCATAGGGGCAAACAGGATGATAATAAGTACCAGGAAGAATATCCAGGTAGGATCTGTGACCGGAAAATGTATGTTAAGGTCGAATAATTCCATCTTTTTTTGAGTTTTATACCATTATATCGACAAAATTACGAAAAAACTTTCTTTTTTACTGATTTATATTCTAAAATGTTCTAATTTTGCACGCAGAACATACTTACATGCTGAGAGATAGTTCTAAAGTATTACTAAATTTTATCTTATAAAACAAAAAACAAAATGAAAGTAGCAATTGTTGGTGCGAGCGGAGCTGTAGGACAAGAGTTCCTGCGTGTGCTCGATGAAAGGAACTTCCCGTTGGATGAGTTAGTGTTATTCGGTTCTTCACGCAGTGCAGGACGAAAATACACATTCCGCGGTAAACAGATTGAAGTGAAACTCCTTCAGCACAACGATGACTTTAAAGGTGTAGATATCGCTTTCACATCAGCCGGCGCAGGTACCACAAAAGAGTTTTGTGAAACCATTACCAAACATGGTGCCGTACTGATTGACAACTCCAGCGCTTACCGTATGGACGCCGATGTGCCTTTGGTAGTACCCGAAGTGAATCCGGAAGATGCTTTGAATCGTCCCCGTAACGTGATAGCTAATCCCAACTGTACAACTATTCAGATGGTAGTTGCACTGAAAGCCATCGAAAATCTTTCACACATAAAACGTGTGCATGTGGCTACTTATCAAGCTGCCAGCGGTGCAGGTGCAGCGGCTATGGATGAATTGTATGAACAATATCGTCAGGTATTGGCTAATGAACCCGTGACTGTAGAGAAATTCGCTTATCAGTTGGCATTCAACTTGATTCCCCAAATTGATGTATTTACCGACAATGGATATACCAAAGAAGAAATGAAGATGTTCAACGAAACACGCAAAATTATGCACTCCGACATTCAGGTTAGCGCCATGTGTGTACGTGTTCCCGCCCTCCGTTCTCACTCGGAAAGTATCTGGGTAGAAACTGAACGCCCCATTTCTCCCGAAGAAGCCCGTGAAGCCTTTGCCAAAGGTGAAGGCCTGGTATTGATGGATAATCCCGAAAAGAAAGAATATCCGATGCCTTTGTTCCTGGCAGGTAAAGATCCGGTTTACGTGGGCCGCATCCGCAAAGATCTGGCAAACGAAAACGGACTGACTTTCTGGATCGTAGGCGATCAGATTAAGAAAGGTGCGGCATTGAACGCTGTTCAGATTGCCGAATACTTGATCAAAGTAGGAAACGTGAAATAATTTGTGAAATAATTTTTTTTATAATCTTTATCTTTGCGCCAATCATTGATTTAATGAATTGACCAAGATAAAGATTATATCGTTTATTACAGTTATTCGTCCGTCAAACTATCCCCACAACATTATGCTGAAAGAAAAAACACTTCGGATACCGAAAGGACGAAGTTTTTTTATTCTGTCCCCGATAAAATAAAACAATCTCCTTGTTCCCGTCAAGACTTCTTTTTGATATAATAAGCCTTATAAGCCTTTTATCCCCCGACCTTTAAACCATTCCTTACAGATAATGGAACGTAGCAAGCGGGCATATAAAGCACTTAACCATATGAAGAAAAACAGTTAGTCATACCCCAAAAAACATTTCAGCAAACAAAAAAATGGTTTGTCCCACAAATAAGAAAACAAGATCGTCAAATAAAACCCGATTCATTCAACTGCCATAGCTCAAATCATCCATAAAAAAAGAGTATCACAATAACTGCAATACTCCTTTTAATCTTTTATGATAGCTGTTTATTCAGCAACTAATACATCATCAACACTTCTTTCCGTACCTTTCAACGGGGATATGCCAACCAAATTTACATTAAATATCAATGTGGAATATCCGGGAATATCACTATATCCATCCTTTCCATATCCCAATTGATAAGGAATATAAAGTTCCCATTGATCTCCTACTTTCATACCTCCATATCCTTTCATCAAGGCAGTGCTCCATCCGGCAATCACCCCACCTGCAACAAATGTCTTTGGAGTAGCTGTTTCCGGATCAAGTTCTCCTTGATAACTTTGGTCAAAGACTGTTCCATTAATAAACTGACCACGATAATTCACCGCTACCGTATCCGTGGCAATCGGACTTGTAGTACCATCACCAATCTTAACAATCTTGCAGTAAACATTATCATTCACCTTTCCTGTCTCATTCAATCCCAAAGGAGGAAGTTTATACGATCTGATAATTTTCCATTGTCCTACCTCATTGCCTTGATTAGCTTCCGCCACTGTAGCGATGGAGTCAATATATCTCTGATTACGTTCCTCCCAGTTTGCATACGGGTCTTCTGTTCCATCTGATTCACTACATGAAACAATGGACAGAGAAGCAACAAACAGCAGACTAATCAGCCAAAGAATACTTTTATTCATAAATTCCTGTTTATTATTGCAAAGTCTTCAGCAGACTTGTTATACTTACTTTATCGGCAATGATATTGTTCAGTTCCGAAATAGCCACACGCTCCTGCTGCATGGTATCACGATTACGCAATGTTACGCAATTGTCCTCCAAAGTCTGGTGGTCTACAGTGATACAATATGGAGTACCGATGGCATCCTGACGACGGTAACGCTTGCCGATGCTGTCTTTCTCATCATACTGGCAGTGGAAATGGAACTTCAAGTCATTCATAATCTCACGCGCCTTCTCGGGCAGGCCGTCTTTCTTCACCAACGGCATCACGGCCAGTTTCACCGGAGCCAGAGCAGCAGGCAATTTCAGCACGACACGAGTTTCACCACTTTCCAATGTTTCTTCTGTATAAGCAGCACTCATAATGCTAAGGAACATACGGTCCACACCGATAGATGTTTCAATAACATACGGAGTATAGCTTTCGTTCAATTCCGGATCGAAATACTTGATACTCTTGCCACTGAACTTCTCGTGCTGGCTCAAGTCAAAGTTCGTACGGCTGTGAATACCTTCCACTTCCTTGAATCCAAACGGCATCAGGAATTCGATGTCTGTAGCTGCGTTGGCATAATGTGCCAGTTTGTCGTGGTCATGGAAACGGTAATGATCATCACCGAAACCTAATGCTTTATGCCATTTCAAACGAATTTCTTTCCATTTGGGGAACCACTCCAGCTCAGTACCAGGTTTTACGAAGAATTGCATCTCCATCTGTTCAAACTCACGCATACGGAAAATGAATTGGCGGGCTACAATCTCGTTACGGAAAGCTTTACCAATCTGAGCGATACCGAAAGGAATCTTCATACGGCCGGTTTTCTGTACATTCAGGTAATTGACAAAAATACCCTGCGCTGTTTCCGGACGAAGATAAATCTTCATGGCACCATCGGCAGTAGAACCCATTTCGGTGGAGAACATCAAATTGAACTGACGTACTTCAGTCCAGTTCTTGGTTCCCGAAATAGGACAAACAATCTCTTCATCAATGATAATCTGACGAAGTTCATCCAAATCATTGTCGTTCAAAGCTTTTGAGAATCGTTCATGTAAAGCGTCACGCTTGGCCTGATGCTCCAGAACACGACCGTTGGTGCTACGAAACTGAGCCTCATCAAAAGCATCCCCGAATCTCTTGGCAGCCTTGGCCACTTCTTTGTTTATCTTCTCGTCATATTTGGCAAGCTGGTCTTCAATCAGCACATCGGCACGATAACGTTTTTTAGAATCGCGGTTGTCAATCAGAGGATCATTGAACGCGTCCACATGTCCGGAAGCCTTCCAAATAGTAGGATGCATAAAAATAGCAGAATCAATTCCTACGATGTTCTCGTGCAGCAGCACCATACTCTGCCACCAATATTGCTTGATATTATTCTTCAACTCCACTCCCATCTGACCGTAATCGTATACAGCGCCTAGTCCGTCATATATATCACTGGACGGAAATACAAAACCATACTCTTTACAGTGCGATACTAATTTCTTAAAAACATCTTCTTGTGCCATTTTCTTATCTGTTTATTCTTACACTTTTGTTGTTTTTTCCTGTTTTCAACCTTTAATAAGGGCGAAATAATATGCAAAGTAAATGATTTTTTTCAATAAAAGTCGTATTTTTGCGTGCATATCATCAGAACATTAAGGAATTTAAATATATATGAGCGACGATTTTATTGATAAAGAGGAACAAAACGAAGAAAATATCCCCACACCGGAGAACGGACACTCGGACTATAAACCTACCGATACCAAAAACACAGGGGTGAAGCACCAGCTGAGTGGAATGTATCAGAACTGGTTTTTGGACTATGCCTCTTACGTAATATTGGAACGTGCCGTACCGCACATCAATGACGGTTTGAAACCTGTCCAAAGACGTATCCTCCACTCTATGAAAAGATTGGATGACGGCCGATATAACAAAGTAGCAAATATTGTAGGACATACCATGCAGTTTCATCCGCACGGCGATGCTTCCATAGGCGACGCGTTGGTACAGCTAGGCCAAAAGGATCTGTTAATAGACTGTCAGGGAAACTGGGGTAACATACTGACAGGAGATGGTGCCGCTGCCCCCCGTTATATCGAAGCACGTCTATCCAAATTTGCATTGGACGTGGTTTTCAATCCCAAAACCACCGAATGGCAAGCGTCATACGACGGACGAAACAAAGAGCCGATCACCCTACCTGTCAAATTCCCGCTCTTGCTCGCTCAGGGAGTAGAAGGTATTGCTGTGGGCCTTTCTTCCAAAATCCTACCACACAATTTTAACGAACTGTGTGATGCCTCCATTGCCTATTTGCGTGGTGAGGAATTCAAACTCTATCCCGATTTCCAGACAGGAGGCTCTATTGATGTATCCCGCTACAACGATGGAGAACGCGGCGGAATGGTGAAGGTACGTGCTAAAATCAATAAAATAGACAACAAAACATTGTCCATAGCCGAAGTGCCTTTCGGAAAGACTGTCCCGGGGGTATGCGACTCTATTGTCAAAGCCAGTGAAAAGGGAAAAATCAAGATTCGGAAAGTAGAAGATCTTACTTCTGAAAAAGTGGAAATCCTAGTGCACCTTGCTCCGGGAGTATCCTCGGACAAAACCTTGGACGCGCTCTATGCATTTACTGATTGTGAAGTAAGCATATCCCCCAATTGTTGCGTTATTGATGAAAAGAAGCCCCACTTCCTTACTGTCAGTGCCGTCCTTAAAAAAGCCACAGACAACACGTTGTCCCTGCTTCGTCAAGAGTTGGAAATACACAAAGGAGAATTGCTTGAAAACCTTCATTTCGCATCATTGGAAAAAATCTTTATCGAAGAACGGATTTATAAGGAAGTAAAGTTCGAGCAATCCGAAAATACAGACGCCGCCTGCGAGTTCATTGATGAACGGCTGACTCCTTTCTATTCGCAATTTATCCGTGAAGTGACCAAAGAGGATATTCTGAAGTTATTGGATATCAAGATGGCCCGAATTCTGAAGTTCAACAAGGATAAAGCAGATGAAAACATAGCCCGTATCAAGGAACAGATTGAAGAAATAAACAATCATCTGGCACATATCGTAGAATATACCATTGACTGGTATCAGATGTTGAAAGATAAATATGGCAAACAATACCCCCGCCGTACAGAGTTGCGTAACTTCGATACCATTGAGGCGGCGAAGGTAGTGGAAGCTAACGAAAAACTCTATATCAACCGCGAAGAAGGCTTTATCGGCACCACCTTGAAAAAAGATGAATTTATAGCCAACTGTTCAGACATAGACGATGTGATTATCTTCTATAAAGACGGCAAATATAAAGTAGTTCGCGTAACAGACAAAATGTTTGTCGGCAAGAATGTTCTCTATGTCAATATCTTCAAGAAAAACGACAAACGTACCATATACAATGTGGTTTATCGTGATGGAAAAGAAGGGTTTCACTATATCAAACGGTTCAACATTACCTCCATCACCCGTGACCGTGAATATGATGTAACGCAAGGTACACCCGGCTCACGTATTGTTTACTTTACAGCCAATCCTAATGGAGAAGCAGAGGTTATCAAGATTACCTTAAAACCGAATCCACGTATCAAAAAAATCATATATGAAAAAGATTTCAGTGACATCAATATCAAGGGACGCCAGTCCATGGGCAATATCCTGTCTAAATACGAAGTACATAAAATAGCCTTAAAACAACGTGGCGGCTCTACTTTGGGTGGAAGAAAAGTATGGTTTGACCGGGATGTGCTCCGCTTGAACTATGACGGACGCGGTGAATATCTGGGAGAATTCCAAAGTGACGAATTGATTTTAATAGTCCATGAAAATGGAGAATTCTATACTAGTAACTTCGATTTGAATAATCATTATGATCCGGGAATCCGCATCATTGAGAAGTTCGACGCCAACAAGGTATGGTCTGCCGCTTTATTTGATGCCGATCAGGGATATCCTTATCTGAAACGATTCACTTTTGAATCCACTTCACGCCGTCTCAATTATTTGGGCGAGAACAAGGAAAGCCGTTCTATATTGCTTACTTGTGTGGTTTATCCACGCATACAAGTCATATTCGGAGAACATGATAGTTTCCGTGATCCATTGGAAATAGATGTGGACGAATTCATCGGAATTAAGAGTTTCAAAGCGAAAGGAAAACGAATCAGTACTTACAACATTGAACAAATAAACGAGCTGGAGCCTTTACGTTTTCCCGAACCTCCCAAAGAAGAGGACGGTGCGGAAGAGGGGACTGATAAAAATGAAGAAGCTGCTGAAATTGAAGATCCGGATCATGGTAAGAGTGAAACAGATATCATTGATGAAATTACCGGCCAGATGAAACTGTTTTAAGAAATGAAAAAAATTCTCCTATTATTACTGTCCCTGTTTCTTGGTCTGCCTTCACAGGCTCAGGAAGACAGCTTACGAGCAAACCGCTACGTTATGAGGGCTACTCTTTACGGTGTCGGTTTTACAAATATATTGGACACCTATCTTTCACCGATGGAATATACCGGACCCGAAATTCGTATCCTGCGTGAAAGTATGCGCATGACCAAACTGATGAATGGCAACGTATCTGTTCAAAGTCTGTTCCAAGCCAATCTGTCCCTGACTGAGAATAAAGCAGAAACAAGTAACGAAATGTCAGGTATGGTCAATTGGAATTATGCACTGCATTACCAGTTCCGGCTGACAGAAAACTTGAAGATACTGGCGGGTCCCATGCTGGACTTGAACGGCGGATTCATCTATAACATGCGAAATTCTAATAATCCTGCCCAAGCCAAAGCATATGTCAATCTGGCGGCATCGGGTATGGTCATCTATCGGTTCCATATCGGTAACTATCCGCTGATAGCCCGTTATCAAGCCAATTTGCCTGTCATGGGGGTTATGTTTTCCCCGGAATACGGACAATCTTATTATGAGATATTCAGTTTAAAGAATGGCGGCAAGAATGTGCTGTTCACTTCCCTGCATAACCAACCTTCCTTGCGGCAATTGGTTACATTGGATTTTCCTATCCGGTCAGTCAATATGCGTTTCGGATACCTATGTGATATCCAGCAGGCGAAAGTCAATAATCTGAAAAGTCATATATGGTCACACGCCTTTATGATAGGTTTCGTGAAAAACTTCTATTTATTAAAAGGTAAGAACAAAGTGGCGATGCCCAGCCGGGTCAGCCCTTATTAATATAGAGAATGAAAAGAAATAGTTATTTTTTTATCAGTCTGTTATTGTCTGTTGTATTATTTACTTCGTGCATCACGGAGGACGAATACGACAACTCCCCCGAAGGCAACTTCGAAGCGTTATGGCAGACTATCGACCGCCAGTATTGTTTCCTTGACTATAAAAAGCAGGAATACGGATTGGACTGGAATGAAATATATAGCCAGTACAAACAGAGAATATCAAAAGGCATGAATAATGAACAGTTATTCGAAGTTCTGGCAGATATGCTGAACGAGTTGCGTGACGGACACGTAAATCTGTCTTCCAAACTGGAGTACTCCCAATATCGTGAATGGTTTGACAGCTATCCGGCCAATTTCAGCGACAGCATCCAACGTGTCTATCTAGGTAAGGACTATGCCCAATCCTCAGGCATGAAGTATCAGGTATTCGAGGATAACATAGCCTATATTTATTGTGGCAGTTTCCAATCAGGTATCGGCGAAGGAAATCTGGACGAGATTCTAAACAAGCTGGCTATTTGCGATGGATTGATTATTGATGTGCGAAACAATTCCGGTGGTAACCTTACCACAGCCGAGAAATTAGCCGCACGTTTCACGAATGAAAAAGTGTTGGTAGGCTATATGTCCCATAAAACCGGACCGGGACACAATGATTTCTCAACTCCTAAAGCTGTTTGGCTGGAACCGTCACTAGATCGCGTACGCTGGCAAAAACAAGCGGTAGTGCTGACTAACCGCCGCTCTTTCAGCGCCACCAATGATTTTGTGAACAGAATGAAAATACTACCCAAAGTAACCATCATCGGTGACAAAACAGGTGGCGGTTCTGGTCTGCCCTTCTCTTCTGAACTGCCCAATGGCTGGTCTGTCCGCTTCTCGGCCAGTCCAATGTACGATGCGAATATGCAACATCTAGAATTTGGTATAGATCCGGACATCAAAGTCAATATGACCTCAGAGGATATGCAACGCAATGTGGATACAATTATTGAGGCTGCACGTGAATATTTACATAACCACAAAGAATAATTTCCTAAAAATCTTTGGTACTTAAGAAATATTCCTTATCTTTGCACCCGCTTACCGAAAGCAATTCGCGCGTGTGGCGTAATTGGTAGCCGCGCCAGACTTAGGATCTGGTGTCGTGAGACGTGTAGGTTCGAGTCCTATCACGCGCACAACATTCCATATAGAAACAGACAAAAACTCTCGAAATTAGATAATTTCGAGGGTTTTGTCTATACCTGAAGAAACGAAGGCTCAAAAATTTCAGTATTGATAACACTACCAATCACCCACTTTTATCAACTTATTGGCTTTCCGATGATAAGCAATGGGTATTGATAAAACAAGCATTTCTTTTTCTATCCCACGCCGTTGTACAATCTTTTAATCACTAAATTATTCAATATGCCTTCTATTATATTTTGAGGAAAAAGAGAATACTTCATCAGTTCCCTCTCTTTTCAAATTATTCATATAGATAGAACATACGCTCCATCATACTCCATTTTTCTTTAGCAAGTTCCCCTTTCCTACACTGTTGGAATATCGATACAAAGTCTTCCCATTCTTGCTGTCGAGGTAAAGTCGCGAGTTTAGCCATAGCAGATTCCCAATCAAAATCAATAGGAGTTTCGACAATCATGAACAATCGATTACCGCATATATATATTTCCATTTCTAAAATACCAACTGAACGGATCCCCTCTCTGATCTCCTGCCATGACTTCGCCTTACTATGACACTCCCGATACTTCGCTATCATCTCCGGATCATCCTTCAAATCCATTGTCTGGCAATATCTTTTTACCGGGTAGTCATATCTTTTCATTTCATATCCATTTTCTTTCATCTTATCTTAAACTTATGCCTGCTTAATTATACCCTTCATTCTGTTTCAGATTTTTATTCACATTCAAATCATTTTGAGGAATAGGAAAATATCGGTTATGTGCAGACCATGTACGTTTTTCAAACTGATAATACATATCTTCATCTACAGGAGAAGCCGTAACACCACTTCCTCTATAATTACGAGCTTGCGGATCATCCGACAATTTTACTCCGGTAAAAGTATGATTAAGTTCCTTCTCGGCAATGCCCCAACGTAACACGTCATAATATCGAAGCCCCTCGAATGCCAGTTCCACACGTCTTTCTTTACGAACCGCTTCACGAACAAGTTCCTGTGTTGCTACGTCTGTCTTTTTTATTCCAACCAATTTCACACGATCACGTATATCATTAATAGTCAGATCTAATAAGTTCTGGTCTACTGCATTCGGCTGCGATTCATTTACCGCTTCCAAATAGCTTAATAAGACCTCAGCATAACGCATTATAGGAGTATAAGTGGGAGTAGAACCTAAATTATTAGTTATAGACGGATCACAACCTTTCTTCGGACAATATCCATTAAATAAGGCAAACTTATTATAGCTATCTGCAGTATTAGCCCCCTTAAAGCAATCATAAATTATATCATTATACTTAGTTCCCTCATAACTTCCCAAAGGAGGTAAAAAAATAGAAGCATACAAACGCAAATCCCGATTAACATAAGGATCATTCTCATCATAAACCTCAGAAGTCTTAATATCCTTGCCGTCTGCACAAAAATATTCTTTCACTAATTCGTTATATGGTGAGAACTGATGCCACCCTCCATAAGCAGCTTCAGGATATAAATATTGATAACGTGAATTAGTATATAGATCCTTTATCCCCATAATACAAAATATTATCTCAGGGCTATATTCACCTCCTATTTGAAAAAGTTTCTCATAGCTGTCCTCTCCATTACGACGATCCAATTCATATATTCCCGAATCAATCACACTACGTAAAACAGTAGCAGCATCTACCCATCTCTCTTGCGCTAAGTAAAGACGACTTAAAAGTACCTTAGCTGCCCCCCTAGTAAACCGGCCATATTCCTCTGAGGAATATTGGACAGGCAACAAGTCTATAGCAGTCTTCAAGTCCTTCTCCACTTGCGAATAGACTTCAGCCTGAGGTGTTTGAGAAATAGAATTCGCTTCGTCCACCGACAGAGTTTTCAAAGGCATAGGAACATCCTTATAATAAAATGCCAAATTTAAAAAGAAATAAGCTCGTAAACACTTCACTTCGGCAGACCACTGTTCTTTTTTAGATTCTTCCATCGGACAATCCGTAATATTCTCTAGAAAAGTGTTGTACTTAGCTATTTGCGTATATGCATTTCCCCAATACCAACGTAAATTGCCATTAGTAGCCACCGTATTGGAACTAGCCATTAAAGTTGAAAAATTTTCCTTTTCTGTTCCATTTCCACCTGCAAAATCCAAATAAAACAACCCTTGTGGCGTAGCAAAATCATCATGCGACCAACCAGTCTGGAAACGATAACATCCTGTCAATGCCAACATGGCATCCCCTTCACCAGTCCAAAAACTACCATCAGAAATTGCTGAAGGTGGCTCCTTATCTAATAAATCCGAGCAACCAGTTGTTACTAGTGATATAGCCAAAGCACATAAACAAGCCTTTGTCATTCCTAATGTATTATATATATTTTTCATAATGATTCTTAATTGAATGATTTACTTAGAACTTGAAATTAAATCCGAATGAATAAATACTATTGACCGGATAATAAGAGGGAGAATCCCCTGTTCCTATCTCATTTTCCGGATCCCAACCTTTATAGAAACTATTGAAAGAAAACAGATTTTGTCCGCTTACATAAACACGCACATTTTCCAAACCTATTTTTTTAGTCCATGCTTTGGGGAATGTATATCCTATTTGTATATTCTTTACTCGTAAGAAACTAGCATTACGGACCCAATAATCAGAAGTTTGAAGATTAGTGTCGTTCATATTCAAAGTTTCCAATCGAGGGTATTCAGCCCATTTATCAGGATTTTCTTCCTTCCAACAAGATTCAGCCTGCCATCTCTGTATCTGTCCACCGTTGTAGAATGCATAAGCCATATAAGATCCTATCAAACGCTTATGACCTCCTAACCCTTGTAACAAAGCTGAAAAATCAAAACCTTTATAAGAAGTGGAAAGATTCAAACCATAATAAAACTTCGGGGTAGTACTTCCCAATACGGTACGATCATATTGCGCATCTACCTTACCATCGGGAACCCCGTCGGGACCACTAATATCTTTGTATTTCACATAACCAGGTTTCAGTCCTGACTTACTTACCAATTGTTCGGTAGCCGCATCTACTTCCGCCTGGTCTACAAACAGTCCATCAGTTTCATACCCATATATAATACCTATCGGTTGCCCTACAATTCTGTTATTATTAATTTCTTCGGTAGCTCCGTTCGCCAATTTCTCAACTGCATTTCTTACCCATGTAAAATTAGGAGAAATACTAAACCGGAAATCACGTCCTATTTGTCCGTTATAAGTCAGATTTACTTCAATTCCTTCGTTCGAAACAGCTCCAACATTAGATTGTCCGACTTCACGTCCCATAATACTAGACACCTCAACAGGTGCTAAAATGTCCGAAGTATATTTATAAAAATAATCCAATGTTCCACTAAAACGTCCATTCAATAAACTAAAATCTAAACCAATATCCGTTATAGCCGTCTTTTCCCAAGTAATTTCCGGATTATTATAGGTTTTCATGTAAGCCCCAGACTGAAGAGTTGCCGGATTTCCAAAAGGATAATCATGTCCAAGTTCATAAATCTGTTGGTAAGGATAAACACCTATATTTTGATTACCAAGTACACCATAGGAAGCACGCAATTTCAAATTATCAACTACAGCTGAAACTGCCGCATTCTTCCAAAAGTCCTCCTCAGAGATTCTCCACCCTGCAGAAACTGACGGGAAAAGTCCCCAACGATGACCGTCCGCAAAACGTGACGATCCATCATAGCGCAAATTAACCTCTAATAAATAACGATCTTTCCATGCATAATTTATACGCCCGAAAAAAGAAAGCAACGCATATTCTTCCAATGAACTATCATTAGTAGCTGTTGATTTATCTCCAGAACCTAATTCATACAAATAATTATTAGGAAACGTATTTCTATAACCTTCCAAACCTTTATTATTAGATTGTTCCACAGAAGTACCCGCCAATAACTTAAAGGTATGATTTTTAATTTGTTTTTCATAAGTAGCTAATGCTTCAAAAGTAGTATACGTATTATTTGCAGTCCATACATTTAAAGTAGCGGGTCCCACTGTCTTACTCTCATCAAAATAAGTATCAGCCCGGTAGGCTTTATCATATTTAGTCCAGTAATTCATCCCTACTTTGCCTATAAAAGAAAGTCCGTCTACAGGAGTATTCCATGTCAATTGTCCGGAAGCACTTATATTTCTACTCACATTCTGCACAAAAGATTCACTCGCCAACCACGCTTCCGAACTATAATTATCCTGATATCCAAAACTTCCATCCGACTTTTGCCCGGCATAAATAGGTCCCTGACGAACAGCATATCCTATCATTCCATCAATACTTTGTGGTTCGCCATTAGGAGCATTATATTTATTATTATAAGCATTAATATTCAAATTAAGCATCAGCCCTTTGGCGATTTCACTTTTCATAGTAAACAGTGCAGTCATTCTTTCATTAGACGTTTTTGCCGTCATTCCTTCCTGATTTCTATAACCTACTGATAAATTATAACTCGTCGTAGCATTTCCTCCTTGTATGCTAAGATTATGTTGGTGTTGAAAACCAGAACCGGATTCCAACAGCCATTTTAAGTGATTTACATTTGGATAATTATCCGGATCAGATCCATCTCTATACTTTTGAATCTGTTCAGGTAAATAAGCTTCCTGCTTACCCATATTCCGCATAGCCATATTATAATATTCCGCATATTCCCATGATGGTAAAAAATCAGGCAATTCCGTAGGCTGTTGCCAACCAAAAGAATTACTATATGTAATAGTCGTTTTACCTTGTGCACCCTTCTTTGTTTCAATCAAGATAACCCCATTAGCAGCACGATTACCATAAATAGAAGCAGAAGCTGCATCTTTCAAAAAAGAAATGCTCTGAATATCATTAGGATCTACATCATCAATGTTACCTGATAAACCATCAATCAAGACCAATGGATCTGTTCCAGCTTTTGAAAATGTACCAGTTCCACGAATTTTAACAGTTGCTCCTTGTCCGGGACGACCTGAAGTTTGTAATACACTTAAACCTGGAGCCAAACCTGCCAGTGCTTGAGCAGTACTCATAACAGGTTTACTAGCCAAGTCTTCAGCTGAAACAGCAGCTACGGCTCCCGTTAAATTCACCTTTTTCTGTGTTCCATATCCAATCACAACTACTTCTTCCAACTTTTTTGTATCTTCTTCCATTATAATACGAAGTAACTTGTCACTTTCAACCTTTACTTCTTGCGAAATATAACCTACATAACTTATCTGGAGCATGTTTCCCATTTCAGCAGACAGAGAAAATTTGCCATCCAAATCAGTAACAGTTCCATTGGAAGTACCTTTAACCAAGATACTGACCCCAATTAACGGCTCACCGGAAAAATCAGTAACCAAACCATTGACATTACTCTGTGTCTGTGCCCAAGTAGTATAGCTCAGGCAACACATCAACAAGACCGCCAAGAATCTTATTGACTGCATACATTCTAATCTGTTTTTCATTATTCTATTGATTATTGGGTTAATTTTCAAGACATAACAAGGGCTTACCGACCTAAAAAAGCCGATAAATAAACCTACTTTATGCTATATTCACTTCTTTATCTTAAATACGGGAGCAATCTTATTCAACTGTACATCAGGCATATCAATAACAACTCCTTGCGCTGTACGAGTAAAAAATACCTTTCCATAACCTAACAACTCAATTTTAGTAATTTTATCAGGGTACAACTCACTTCCCGTTGCCAGCGATTGAATGACAACTTGCTTTTCTTCCGGCCATGCAAGGACTGTAGCATAGAGATATTTCTTGGTTTGAGTAAAACGGATTTCAGATGCAGTAGCTTTAGTGTAAGCACCTTCATTGAAACCTTGAGCATTAATCTTGATATCAGCATTGGCTATCGGACCTTCTCCGAAGACTTTCCACGGACGTGTATCATAAATAGCCTCTTTATTCATACTCATCCAGTCACCAAATTCATTTAAAATGGCTTCTTCCTTTTCATCAAAAGTTCCGTCAGCCCGAAGAGGAACACTAAGCAACAAATTCCCGTTCTTACTGATCACATCCACTAATAGTTTCACTACATCGGAAGCACTCTTATACCAACCGTTCTCCGCCAATCTGGTATCATAATGCCAACCGCCTAAACAAGAACAAGTCTGCCATGGCTCTTCATAAATACTATTGGGAGATCCCCTTTCCACATCCCATACCAAAGCTTTACGTTGCTCATCGGTAAGAATTTTACCAAACATAACAGCACTGAAATCCCCCTTACGAGCAACCATGTTGTGATTATAAAAATGTGCGGCAATCTTCAAACCCGCATCACTGATAGGATAAAACGGTACACCAGTCACATCAAAATAAATCAAATCAGGATTATAACGGTTTATTGCATCAATTGTACGATCATAAAAGTTTGTCACATATTCTTGAGTAGGAATACAAACACCATTTCCCCATGCCCATTGACGGTGAATCATACCGTCAGCCCAACTTCCAGCGCTTAACGGGTGATTCTGTGCATAAAGTTTTTGAGGATCGTAGCCTTCCCACCACTTACCCTTACCATCTTCTTTAGTCAAACATCCATCATAGGGTACACCTGCCTTCTCGCCATGACGGTCGTATCGTTGAGCCGGTTCATACCAGCTCCACGCATGATCCGCATGAAAACTGATACCAAATGGAAGACCGTTTTTCTTTGCAGCTTCAGCCCAGCCCGCCAATATATCCTTCTTAGGACCTATATTCACGGAATTCCATTCCTGATATTGGCTATCCCATAAATCATAATTATCATGGTGATTACCTAAAGCGAAGAAATACTGGGCACCAATCTTCTTATAAAAGGAAACCAATTTGTCCGGATCCCATTTCTCGGCTTTAAACAAAGGCAATATATCCTTGAAGCCCACTTCAGAGGGATGGCCATAATGTTCCACATGGTGCTTATACTCGCGCGAACCTTCCAAATAGAGAGAACGCGCCATCCAGTCGCCGGACCCTTCCACACATTGCGGTCCCCAATGTGCCCAAATACCAAATTTGACATTTCTAAACCATTCAGGAACTTTATAGTTCTGCAATGATTCCCAAGTAGGTTCGAACTCTCCTTCCTGCATTTTTTCATTTTTCTCTGAAACAGGTACCTGGTAAGTCTGAGCCTCCAAAACTCCCGCCCAAAGCAACAAAGCCGAAGCCAAAAGAAAATGTTTTGCTTTCATAGTATAATTGCTTTATATATTTTTCAATTATCAATAGTGCAAATATACAGAGTTGAAACCAATTTATATTATCCAAATGCGCCATTATGTAGGACAATATCGACTTTTACCTGAGATAATTCAAAAACGAATACCAAAACAGGTGATTTGATATGAAAATATCGATTTCCCATTGGATTATATATATACTTTTGCTTACTTTGTACGAAACTGAATCTTTCATTCTAATACCTTAAGGAATATGACACAATCAATCGACCAATTACATTTACTTATATTAAATGTAGGACCAGCCATTCACAATGCAGACTGGAACTGGAAAAACGTAAGCAGCCCTTTTACCAGACTCTATTATATAATGGAAGGAACTGCCCAAATAATATTTCCCGACGGAATACAGGAACTAAAACCACATCATCTATATCTGGTGCCATCATTCACTACCCATAGTTATCAGTGCAATTCTCATTTCACTCATTATTATCTCCATATATATGAAGACCATCAATCAGAATCCGGCATTCTGGAAGATTGGAATTTCCCGATAGAAATACCTGCGGACAACCTGGAATTACCACTTATTAAAAGGTTATGTGAAATAAATCCTACCATGCAGCTTCCTCAATCCGACCCGACAAGCTATGACAACAACCCCACATTAATCAGAAACATCATTAAAAATAAACAGCGTACCTTCTGTGACAAAGTCGAATCCAGAGGTATAGTATATCAACTTATTGCCCGCTTTTTAAAAGACGCCAAACCTAAAGTGGAAGTCAACGATAACCGTATCCAAAAAGTCTTGTCCCACATCCGAAAAAATATCTATAAAACAGTAGATATAGACTCATTGGCAGCAATCTCATGCCTCTCAAAAGATCATTTTATCCGTCTTTTCAAAAAAGAAGTCGGTAACACACCGCTGCAATATATTAATCAGAAAAAAATAGAGAAAGCCCAATTAATTCTGATTACAGAGGATATTCCTGTAAAAAACATAGCTTATCTCCTTGCTTATGAAGACCATTCTTATTTCAACCGCTTATTCAAAAAAATCACAGGCGTTACTCCTCAGCAATATAGAGAACTATATAAAAAGTAACCGTCTTATTATTTTTACGCAAAGGTTTACGTACTTTTCAACCTCTTCCACCACATACCTAAAGGTTATTCCTCTATTTTTGATTCCGGAAATAAATCTAAAAATAAATAGAACTATGAATTACAATGAAATCGGGAAAACCGGTATGCGGGTTTCCAATCTTAGTTTCGGCGCATCTTCATTAGGAGGAGTTTTTCATGATATCCGCGAAGCAGAGGGTATCAAAGCTGTTTACACAGCAGTAGAGAATGGAATGAATTTTATTGATGTATCTCCCTACTACGGGCACTACAAGGCCGAAACCGTATTAGGCAAAGCATTGAAAGAAATCCCACGTGACAAATATTATCTCTCTACCAAAGTGGGACGCTATGGAAAAGATGGAATCAACACATGGGATTATTCCGGAAAACGTGCAACGGAAAGCGTTTATGAAAGCTTGGAAAGACTCCACATTGAATATATCGATCTGATTAATGTACACGATGTAGAGTTTTCAGACATGAATCAGGTAGTCAACGAAACATTACCTGCACTGGTAGAACTTAAAAAGAAAGGTATTGTGGGACATGTAGGTATCACAGATTTGCAATTAGAAAACTTAAAATGGGTCATTGATCACTCGGAACCAGGAACAGTAGAAAGCGTACTTAACTTCTGCCATTATTGTCTGAATGACGAGAAACTGACTGATTATCTGGATTATTTTGAATCAAAGAATATCGGCATCATCAATGCCTCCCCCCTTTCAATGGGCTTGCTCTCCCAACGTGGGGTTCCTGCATGGCATCCGGCCCCCCAATCACTGGTAGAAGCCTGTCGGAAAGCTGTTCAACATTGCCTGTCCAAAAATTATCCTATAGAGAAACTGGCTATTCAATATTCTGTCAGCAATCCACGTATCGCCACCACTTTGTTCAGTTCGGCCAATCCAGATAATGTATTGAAAAATATAACATACGCTGAAGAACCCATCGATTGGAACCTTGTAAAGGAAGTACAAGAAATTATCGGAAAACAAATGCGTGTCAGTTGGGCTAATTCATAATACAAAGGAGAATAATGATGGATTTTAACATAATAGATGCACATTCCCATCTTTGGTTACGGCAAAATACGGAAGTCAACGGATTGCCTATCCGTACTTTAACCAACGGACGTTCGTTATTTATGGGAGAAGAACGTCAGATGGTTCCGCCCTTTATGATTGACGGGCGGAATAGTGCCGAGGTTTTTCTCTCGAACATGGACTATGCACAAGTATCGGCTGCCGTAGTCACTCAGGAATTTATTGATGGCATCCAAAATGAATACCTCGCAAAAGTGGCCCATAAATACCCGGACCGTTTCTTTGTATGCGGTATGTGCGAATTTCGTAAACCCGGTTATCTGCAACAGGCCAAGGAATTAATAAGTTCTGGTTTCAAAGCAATAAAAATCCCAGCACACCGCCTTTTTCTAAAAGAAGGAAGAGTCATGCTGAACTGTGACGAAATGATGGAAATGTTCCATTACATGGAAGATAAAAACATTATCCTTTCCATTGATCTGGCTGATGGAAACACGCAAGTGCAGGAGATGAAAGAAATTATCCAGGAATGTCCGCAACTAAAAATCGCTATCGGACATTTCGGTATGGTTACAACTCCTCATTGGCAGGAACAAATAAAACTGGCCCGGCATACCCATGTCATGATAGAGTCAGGAGGCATTACCTGGTTGTTCAACAGTGAATTCTACCCGTTTGCAGGAGCGTTGAAGGCTATCAAAGAAGCAACAGATTTGGTCGGTATGGACAAACTGATGTGGGGATCGGATTACCCGCGGACCATTACGGCCATTACTTACAAGATGTCTTACGATTTCATCCTTAAAACGACTGAAATGACACAAGAAGAGAAAGCACTTTTTTTAGGTAAAAACGCCGAAAGATTTTATGGTTTCAAAAATCTCATATCTCTTCCTTACATTAAAAACATGTCAGAATAATCAACTGACACTTATTAATCCATACCATGAAAAATAAGACCTATTATGTACCATTGATGCTCATATTCTGCCTGTTTTTCCTATGGGCTATCAGCAGCAATCTACTACCTACTATGATAAGACAGCTGATGAAAACCTGTGAGTTAAACGCTTTCGAAGCATCATTCACAGAAACAGCCTACTGGCTTGCCTATTTCATCTGTCCCATTCCCATCGCTATGTTCATGAAAAAATACAGCTACAAATCGGGAATTATTTTCGGGTTATTACTGGCAGCATGTGGTGGGTTACTGTTCTTCCCCGCTGCTATGCTGAAAGAATATTGGGCATATCTATGTATATTCTTCATCATTGCCACTGGAATGTGTTTTTTAGAAACAGCAGCCAATCCTTATGTAACCGCTTTGGGAGATCCAGAAAGTGCGCCCCGTCGATTGAATCTAGCACAATCATTCAATGGGCTGGGAGCTTTTATAGCCGCCATGTTTCTCAGCAAACTGATTCTGAGTGGCAACCACTATACCCGCAACACCCTGCCCGCTTCTTTTCCCGGTGGCTGGGAAGGTTACATTCAAACAGAAACAGACGCCATGAAACTTCCTTATCTGCTGCTAGCTATGTTACTCATTGTTATTGCCATCATCTTTATCTTCTCCAAATTACCTAAAATCAAAGAAGGAAATACGATGGAAGGAGTAGAATATAAAGGAGAAAAATTAATTGATTTCGGAGTCTTAAAACGTTCTCACCTTCGTTGGGGAGTCATTGCACAATTCTTCTACAATGGTGGTCAGACAGCCATTAACAGTTTATTTCTAGTCTACTGTTGTACCTATGCAGAACTACCTGAAAATACAGCCACCACCTTTTTCGGTCTTTATATGCTGGCTTTTTTGGCAGGAAGATGGACAGGCACACTACTCATGGTAAAATTCCGTCCACAAGACATGCTCTTGGTATATGCGCTGATTAATGTCTTGCTATGTATTGTTGTGGTTTGTTTTGGTGGTTGGACAGGTCTTTATGCCATGCTGGGCATTTCTTTTTTCATGTCTATCATGTATCCCACTCAGTTCTCGCTTGCTTTGACTGATTTAGGCAGCAACACAAAAAGCGGCTCGGCATTTCTAGTTATGGCCATCGTTGGAAATGCTTGCTTGCCCCAACTCACTGCTTATGTGATGCATCTGAACGAACACATTTATTATATAGCTTATGCTATTCCTATGATTTGTTTCCTGTTTTGTGCCTACTATGGTTGGAAAGGATACAAAGTAATTGATTAAAAACTTATAAAAATAAACAGAAGATGAAAGCAATTCAAATTACTGCTCCTTCCGAGATCTTCCGATCTGACATTGAGAAACCCGCTCTTAAACCGGGAGAAGTTCTTGTAAAAATTAAATATGTAGGCTTTTGCGGCTCGGACCTGAATACATTTTTAGGACGTAATCCAATGGTAAAACTACCTGTCATTCCGGGACACGAAGTAGGAGCTATTATTGAAGCCATAGGCAAGGATGTACCAGAATCATTAAAACCGGGTATGAGCGTCACAGTCAATCCTTATACCAATTGCGGAAAATGTGCTTCATGCCGTAACGGCAGAGTAAATGCCTGCGAACATAACGAAACCCTGGGAGTACAGCGTAATGGTGCCATGTGTGAATATATCGCACTGCCTTGGAACAAAATAATCCCGGCAAGCCATATTTCTCCTCGTGATTGTGCACTAATCGAACCAATGAGTGTAGGTTTCCATGCAGTTTCACGAGCGCAAGTTACAGACATCGATACAGTTATGATTATTGGCTGCGGAATGATCGGTATGGGTGCTATTGTACGTTCAACTCTTCGTGGAGCTACCGTTATTGCCGTAGATTTGGACGATGAAAAATTGGAACTAGCCAAACGGGTAGGCGCTCACCACACCATCAACTCCATGACAGAGAATGTACACGAACGCTTGACAAAGATTACAGAAGGATTTGGTCCTGATGTGGTCATCGAAGCTGTCGGCAGCCCTGCAACCTATGTCATGGCAGTCAATGAAGTTGGATTTACCGGAAGGGTCGTATGCATAGGTTATGCAAAATCAGAGGTGTCTTTTCAGACTAAATATTTTGTACAGAAAGAGCTTGATATCCGAGGTTCTCGTAATGCACTACCCGCAGATTTCAGGGCAGTTATCCGCTATATGGAGCAAGGTACTTGTCCAAAGGATGAATTAATCAGCAAAGTAGCCAAACCCGAAACCGCACTACAAGCTATGGAAGAGTGGGCGAAAGCCCCCGGAAAAGTATTCCGTATATTAGTTGAATTTGACTAATAACCAGCACCCAGATACAAAGAATGTGCTCAAAGTGAATTAAATAATCATATTCTACTTTCAGCACATTCTTTCGTTGGTTAAACCCTACTTGATTGGATAATATCAATTAATATCGGACGAAGTCCGCTAACGAAACATTCCACAGCTATTACCATCAAAATAAGTCCCATCAAACGCATCATTACATTATTTCCAGTTTCGCCAAGAATAGAAACCAACCGAGTAGACGCCCGCAATATAAGATAAGTGATAAAATAAATCAAACCAATCATCCCAATCAATACCCCCTTCATAGTCCAAGTATTGGCATCATCCATTAACATTATTCCGTTAGCTATAGCACCGGGACCGCAAAGCATAGGAATAGATAATGGGGTAATTGAAATATCATTGGCATACGTTTTAATTTCTTCGTCTTTCAACTTAGTATTAGTAAAACGTGCCTGTAACATATCATATCCAATCTTCAAAATAATAAAACCGGCAGCAATACGAAAGCCATTGGTCGATATTCCAAAAAATTTAAATAAAAATTGCCCGGAGAAAGTAAAAGCCAGAAGTGTAATAAAGGAAATGATAGTAGCGCGTTTCACAATATGACGCCGTTCTTCATCATCCATTCCTTTAGTCATAGTCAAAAATACAGGCATGGTTCCCAACGGGTTGGTTAATGTGAAAAAAGAGGTAAAGCATAGTAATGCAAATGGTAATAATGTATCCATTGACGTATTATTTTTAGGTTATGGGCAAAAGTAATCCATAATTGGGAGATGAGCAATAGTAGAGGTCATATTTCACACGTGGATACAAAAAAAGCCTCCGGAACTTCTTCAAGTCCGGAGGCTTCAATCAAAAACGGCAGCTACCTACTCTCCCACT
>OATW01000145.1_pt1 | contig 30703 bp, 42 predicted proteins | sample 1476091 | NCBI WGS metagenome assembly OATW01 (sample SAMEA2579991, study PRJEB22360) | human gut metagenome | biome: human gut; feature: human-associated habitat; material: faeces | place: Denmark | collected 2008/2010 | reverse complement strand
TTTACCGAAATAAACAATAGCAAAAGGGGCTATCCGACTTTTTGGACAGCCCCTTTCTTTTTGCCTGTTTTTATCTTTTGATAAAAAGAAATAAATGGCAACAAAGAAAGATATAAAACTTAGTTATACCAATATAAAATTAAACAGCCAAACGCCTACATTTCCCAATTTTAAAAAGTATAAGAATTGGGTAAATTATGGTGATGCAAATGATTTTCCACAACGGATTATCAATCTGAATAACGAATCAGCCATTAATAAGGCTATCTTAGATAATAAGGTAACTTATATTTTGGGTGATGGTGTTGATGATATTGAAGATTATTTTGGTACTCCTAATCAAAGTGATACGTGGGATGGATTTATTGAAAAGATTACAAAAGATTATGTAATGTTCGGTGGCTTCTGTTTCCAAGTGATAGTAAACGAAAATGGTACTTCTTTCAGTTTATATCATACAGACTTTAGCAAAGTAAGATGTGGTGACTTCAACGAATATGGAATTATATTAAACTATTATATTTCAAATGATTGGACTAAAACAGCAGGACGAACCGCACCTGTACCTGTTAAAGCGTGGGGTACAGAACAACCTTCTAAGGGTGAAAGATACCTGTATTACTATAAGGATTATACAGCAGGGTTGGATTACTACCCTATACCTTCATATTATTCAGCAATTGATTATGTTGAAGCTGATGGTTTATTAGCCAAATTTTACCGTAATTCAATCAATAACGGGTTTACCCCTTCCACTATAATTACCATGCCTGCAAATCCTTCAGATGAAGAAAAAGAAGCATTTCAGGCAGATATGGAACGTAACTTTTGCGGTACGGAAGGTGCAAATTCATTTATGGTTCTTTGGGGTGAAAGTCAAGAAGTAAAACCTGTTGTCACTTCATTTTCAGCAAGTCAAAATGCAGATTTATATAATAATGTAAATGATGTGATTTTTCAAAAAATCATTTCTGCACACCGATTAACAAGCCCGACACTTGCAGGTATATCAGGTTCAGGTAACTTATCAGGTAACGCAAATGAAATTACAAATGCTTATATATTATATAATTATACGGTTATCCAACAGCTAAGAAGAAACATTTTAGACTGTTTAAATCAATTTGTAATAATGAACGGTTACGCAGGTAAATTGAAAATAAAAGAATTAGATGTAATTGAAAAGATTGCTGAAGCTGCAACACCTGAAACTGATTCAGAAGAAAATAATAATGAAACAAACACTGTAAACTAATGGCAAAGAACACATACCAACCAATTGTATTGATTAATGAAGCACTGTTTAAACTTCATTCACCTGTAACGGATAACACTGTTATTACCGAATTTATTCCATATCTTTCAATTGCACAGGAATTGTATATTGAACCTATTATTGGAACTGCTTTATCTGAAGAATTGAAACAGCAAATCAGTACAAATACATTAACCCCTGAAAATGGTGATTTAATAATTAAGATAGCACCTGTATTAAGTTTCTACACTGTATATCAGGGGTTGCCCTTCAAATGGGCTACTGTATTGAATAAGGGTGTTACAGTGCGAGAATCGGAGAATTCCAAAGCAGTTGATATTAAAGATATAGCCCAATTAAGAAGTTGGTTAAAGAGTGATGCAGAAGTGTTGGCTTCGCAACTGATTGATTATTTATGTAAGTGTAGGCTAAGTTACCCCCTTTGGATGCCTTCAGATGAATGTGCTTGTAAAGATACATATAGTGAAGGTTCAGCAACCAAAAAGTTTGAAAGTGGTATATACTTCAAACATAAAAATAAAACTTGTAATTGTGGAAGAAGATGATGGAAGTAACAGTTGGAACTATATTAGCCTACTTGGTAACAGGTATATCTTCTGTTATAGCGTGGTTTGCTGCAAATAAATGGTTATTCCCTCTTATTAAAGAATGGTGGACTAAACGAAAGGAAGATGCGAAGATTCAAGATGAAAGGGATTTGAATGTACGTAAAGAATTAGTTGAAATTGATAATTCAACTGATGATTTATACAAAAGCCGTGTTGAATGGTGTTTGAAGCAGATTGCCACTTTGGAAGAAAAGTTGGATTTCAAGCAAAAAGAAATTGATGATTTTATGAAAGAACTTGATAATCTAAGGGGAATTATTGTTAACCTTCAAACCCAAATAATGAATAATAAACTTGAAATAAACAAGTTGCAGGGCTATTGCTGTAAGAACTTGGATTGCAAGTTTAGAATTAAATGTGATTGAGATAATGAAGAATTTAGTTGATAATTTCATTAACATATACAAACAGTATGACGGGAAATATTGCGTTAATGATTATGTAAGTATTATGGAATATTTGAAAGAAAAGGATATTCTACCTAAAGAATACGTTATTGAGCCTTATAATCAGTATCAGATAAGTTTAAATATAGATTTATTTGAATATTATTCACGTAATGATTTATTGTAAAAATGGTACTGAAAAAGTGGTAAATTTGTTTTCTAAGTCGTATATTTGCAAAAATAGATGATTTATTTATACAAATACTCTCACTTTTGGAATTAATCAGATATTTATTTATGTAAAGGTTAAGGAGTTGCAAGCCTTTGACCTTGATAGTTGAAGTTCAATAAAGTGTTATTGAATTAATGATGCAGGTGAATCCTTTAGTTGTGTTATCCAATTCACCTGCATCTTCAATTATCTAAAATTGGATAATGCGACAGGATAATAAAAAATAAAATCAAAAAAAAATTATGGATAACACAAAAACAAATGCTGTTGAATCAACAGCCAAGATTACTTATCAATTTACAGCCGTACCAACTAATTTATTTATTCTATTGGATAACAATTGCAGAAGTATGTTATTCACTTTAATACAATTATCTTCATTTTATTCTAATGAGGACGGATATTTCTTTAGAACAAATTCAGATTTATCAGAAGAAAGCAACTTATCTCAAAAATTAGTTATAGCAACAGTTGACACATTATATTCTAATGGTTTGATTACTGTAAACACAGTTGGAAAATCAAAAGGGAAACAAGCGAATTATTACAAAGTCAACTTTGACAAATTCACCGAATACGAAAAATATTCAAAAGATGAACTGAAGAACCCATTATTGAAGATTGAAACAGTCAACTATAAAGCAAAGGGTTATTCACCTTCTTATTTGTCTAAAGTTTCCCCAAGTACGGAACAAAATAATTCCCAAGATTTCCCTAAAGTTTCCCCAATTTTTCCCAAAGTACCAACAAATATAGATAGTATAGATATTATATATAATAAAGAAGATATATATAATAAAGATATAACTAATATATATAATACAGGAAATGAAAAAAACTTAGAAGTAGCACCTTCAGCAGAAGCAGATGTAAGTACATCTACTTCAACTGAAGAAAACAAAACAGTAGGTGTTAACACAGAACCCTTAAATAAAGAAATTTATTCCAAGTTGGTTAAGGAAATAGAAGATGGATGTTCCAACGTTAGACTAAACACACTAATAAGCCAATACTTTCATAAGCTTTCAGACACAGATAGAAAAGAAATAAAAGAGTATTACACTAACTATAATTTAAGAAAAGCAAGTTAACACTAAGATATAACATAATTCCAACGTACAACACTGTTTTAAGGCTTTTCATTAAACGATTTACACTAAAACAGTAGATTGCTCCAATTGGAATAAACAGGGCTGTAAAAGCCTTAAAATAAACAATAAAATAATAAACAAAATGGATTACCAAGATAGATTAAAACTAATGAATAATATACAGAAGGAAATGGAAACAGTTGCAACAACTGATTCCAATTCCGATATAACCAAAAGTAATACTGAAGAACACTTTGATGTAATGACTGAAGAAGGTTATGTAAACCAACTAAACAAGTTATATTCCAAAGGAAGTATTGATAAAGAATATTATATTGAACAGGTTAGGATATTGAAAAATAATTATCCAATCAGTTATGAACTAATAAAAGAAAAATTGCTTATGGACTAATGAATAAGAACCTTGTAATTGCTGTTCTAAGCCTGTTGTTGGCTTTGTCTTTATCATTCCAATATCTTTATCATTCCAACCGAAATAGTACAGGAAACAGCCTTAGAACCGATACTGTAACCATTACCAAGATTGATACTGTAACTGTTACTAAACCTGTACTGAAATACAAGTATCTAACCAAGATAATAACAGATACTTTGTATAGTACGGATTCTGTATTAGTTCCTGTTAGAATTCCAATTGAATCAAAGACATACCAAGATAGTACATATAGGGCTATTGTAAGCGGATATAAAGCAAGCCTTGACACTATACAAGTGTTTCCAATCCATACTACAACAACCATTACCAATACCATTATCAAGCAGAAACGCTTCAATATAGGAATACAGGCAGGGGTTGGATATGGAATCTGTACCAAGAAGCCTGATGTATATGTTGGTTTGGGTGTATCTTATAGGTTGTTTTGAGTTAATAAATACTAACACCTAAAGAAATAGTTCTATTAACATTTGTTGGCTACCTAAAGTGGTAAGTTGGTTGCGTAGGTCGTATATTTGCAGCGTAAGTGACTTACCAATAGAATAATCCAAACTATATAGTTTTAAATTAAAGTTCAAATGCAGCCTTAAAATAGGCTGCATTTAAATATTGTATAACCTTATAAATAAATTAACAAGATGAATGTAATAATAAAAAGTGAAAAGATACAGGAATTGGAAGTTATAGTTGATGAACACTATAATAAAGAGGTACTTCCAATCTATATAAGAAAGTATGGTGAAGGAATTCTTCAAATAATGGATAGGGAAATACAGGAAATGAAACAGTACCTTATATATAATTATGTGATGCAGTGTTTGAAGGAACAAGAACCTGAAGTTGATTCCGAATACTTGAATTGATATGAAGTATATAAATAAGTCTGATATGCAGGGGATGATTGCCATTAAAGCAAAAGCCCTGCATCTTGCATCTTCAATTGATGCTTTGGTGTGGATTAAACATATTACGGGTATAGACAATAGTAAGAAGGGTGGTTATTCCCTTATTGGTTCTTTTGTGAACAACAATCAATACCAACCCGACACTGTATATATTGCCAAATTTGAACGGATAGAAAGCAAACACTACACCTTCAACCATTATGTTCTATTCCTACTAACTGAAGATTATGAAGTGAGGATAAAGAAGGTGGTATTGAATGTAGTGGTACATGGAGATAATAAGGATAGGATTTGCAATACTAAGCTAAATTGGGCTGATGAATTAAAGGAAGATGTGAAAACAGTTCTTTAGGTATTAAAGAACAAACCTGATGTTTTGTTAGAATAGAAATTTCATATCATTTATTTTCTTATATTTGTAACAGTATATAAAATTGGATATTATGCTTTGTTATACATATATAATCGAATACAATCTTGCTTATAATACTAATCAAGAAAAAAAAACAGTATATTATTCTTCTAATTTTGAACTGACTGATTTTGTGATAACCAAGAAGAATATTAAACAGACCAAAGAAGGTGAATGGAAATTTTTACGTCATTTAATTTATGGTAAAATATTGTATAACCATTCTTTTTATGAATGTTTTACTTATGGAATAGAATTTCAATTAGAAGTAAAAATATTAAAGAAATATATAAACACATTTTATGGAAAACGATTAATTACACCTGATTTAGAAAAAAAACTCACTTTTATTAGTAAAGGCTGTTTTATTTTATATGAATTTGATGATAGCAATTGTGAACCTGATTATATAAAAAATATATCCAAACAATTTATCAAGGAAATCAGCAGCCAAAATTATATAATTGATTTTACAGCATCAATTAATTATATATTAATTATTGCACAGAATAGTATATTGAACAATACAAGAAGGCAAGGGCTGAATTTTTTAATAGGGGCACTTATTGAATTGACTGACATCTTAATTGTCCGTGATTATTATAAAATAAAAACAATTGAGAAAACAGATGAAAATATTGAAAATGGTAAATTTGAAATCAGGTGTAGAATTAGTAGATATGTCCGTGATTTAGTTGTTTTTACAGATAAATTAATAAAACTATTTGGTATAAGAATCAATAAAGGACAGGTTTTCAGTATTGACTACTTATATAATATAATAGAAGAATTGAAACTGCAACTAAAGAATGAAATAGAAACGCATAAAACAGATAATATATTACCTAAATTTGCAGGTGATGAAAAAAATCTTGAAGGGCACTTCAAATTTAGCCGTGATAATGAACGTTATCTGTTTGATTACCTGAATGAACTTTATAATATTTTCAATATTGGAGATAAGAAGTTATGCAAGCAAAACAGATTAGGTGGTATATGTGCTATTATATATGATAGCAAGATTATCACCAACTGTAATACCTTCAGTGAATGTATGCGTTTGTTATGCGGTTATTGGAAACGTGAAACTCCTAAAGATTGCCGACTAAACAAATACCAAGATGCCAAACAAGAACTATTGGATAAACACAGAATATTAAATGAAATTCCCCGAAAATAGATTTATCCCCTAAAAATCCCCTCCCTAAATCCCCTTTATTTTTATAAAACGTTGATTTACTGCAAATAATAGTTTGTGGTAAATCCCCGTTTTTGTGTCCCCATATAAAAGCCCAATCTTTGCAGTGTCGAAAGACAAAAACAGAATTTAATTATTAACTAAAAAATGAAGTAATATGAAAACTTTAAAAGATTTAGTATTGGCAGCAAGCGAAAAAGTGGTAATGAACGAAGTATCTAACATCAAAGAAATCTATCCTGATTCAACTGTATTTGAATCAATAGAAGAATTTGAAGCACATGTGGTTGATAGAGCAATTGAATATTTGTCTGATAATTATCCTGATGAAGAAGAATATACTTCAGGAACTTGGATGCTATCAACGGCTTGCAATTGTGAAGGTGATTGGATATTCTTAATTGATGGTGAATATTACCTTATGGATTATTGCGATTGGGATAATGAAGAAGTTGATAAAGTACAGGTATATATATGGGATAACAATATTGAAGAATTTGCAAGCCGTATTGCCGAGGAACTAAATGTTAAAACAGAAGTAGAAATTACCAATCCTATATTAGACGGAGAAAAACTGACTATATCAACTATTATAGTAACAAAGAATAAAGATAATACAGATGATGAAGAAAATATAATAATTGGAACATTTGCTAATGGACAACCCTTGCAAGTATCACAAGAATTTCTAAATCCAATTTCTGATGAAGAATTTGGTAATTGGGATTGTAATAAAATAAATACAAATATTGAAGAATTGATATTATCAATTGAATGTTCAGCTTTCGGGCTTTCCAATTATAATACAGGTAATTTCAATAATTCTAAATATAATATAGCACCTGAATTAATTGGGAAAATGAATTTTATGTATGATGTGAATATGGTATCACCTTATTATGACCGAAGTATATGGCTGAAAGTAACGGATAATAATGATGGTACTGTTAGTATTGGACTTGGGAAATAAAAATACGAAATAAAATTTCATAACATTATTTTTTAATATGATTGATTGTTGAAGCACTACCGATTGCGAAATTAGTAGTGCTTATTTTTCTGATAAAAAAGTTACATTTTTTCCTGTACTTTTGAAAACTTCTCGATATTTATAATAAACAATAAAAAGATATGAAACATAAAGAACAACAGTTTATTAACGCTTGGGAATCATTTTTGAATGATGTGCCCGATACAAAGCCACAAAAGCAGAATAATGAAAATGATTTAACATTCACCGAAGCCTGTTTGATGATTATAATAATGGCACTTATAGTATTTATAGCTTGACTTTCAATAATCTAAAATATATTTTATATGAAAAATGATGAAACAACAGATAGAATTGATAGGCTTGAATGTTCCAAGCAAGAAGAACAGCAAAATAATAACCAAGAACAAAAGGGTTATTAGTAGTAAGTTGGTGCAGTATTACGAAAGATGGGCAACACCTTTATTGAAACAGCAGCTATCAATATGGCAACAGATGGTTCAAAACAAACCACTTCCTTTAAAAGTTTCATTTTATTTTTATCGAGATAGTAAACGCAAATGGGACTTTGTGAATATAGTGCAGGTGATTGCCGACCTGATGCAGAAAGAAGGGTACTTGATTGATGATGATACAAAGAACTTCATTCCCTTGTATGCAGGTGAAGAAATAGTACCAAAGAAAGAAGCAGGGGTAATTATCACAATAGAATAATATAGATTAAAGTTTAACACTTAAATGACTGATTATGATAAACAAGAAATAAGAGATAGGGAAATAATAAAAAAATATGTATGTGAAAACTATCTACATATCACTAACCCTGATTACATACAGCCCACTGAAACTAATAACAGGGTTGATATATATTTTACCGCCACAACTACCAATAACAAAGAAGTTGCTTATGTTGGCGAAATCAAAGAAAGGAAATATCCGTTATCTAATCCTGATAATAAAGTAACTTATTGGATGCTACAATTGGATAAATTAGAAGAACTAAAGAAGAATAAGGAACACAGACCATTATACATTAACATCTTCAGCAACAATATAATACTTGTTTGGGATTTAAACAAATTGGATTTTTCCAATATGGAAAAGAAAAAAATGGAACTAAAGAAAACAACCTTAGAAGATACAGGAACTAAGGTCAAACATTACTTTGACCTACCTTCCAATTTAGCAACACTAATAAAATATTAATTGATATGAATAATGATACTTGGCAACAGTCTGAAACAGAACAAAGGCAAAAAATATATAACAAAGAACACCACAAAAGAAGTAAAACCTGAAAACCAATTAAAAGCAGATGAATTTAAAAATTGGTTCGGTGAAAATTATAATCTGCTGACAGAAGAACAAAGGAGAAAACAAACCTTAGATGAAGATATTCTTATTGATACATTTTTCAAGTTGTATCATAAGCAGCAACAGCAGGGTAATATTGAAGATTATAAGAGTTACTTTTGTCGTGCATACTTTACAAACTATTTCCAAAATAATATCAAAGAAGAAAAGAAAAAACAGAATCACATATATCTGAATTTAATTGATAAAGAATATGAAGATAGTTTCAACACCTTAGATATAATACCAATTGAAGATAATGAAGATAGGGAACAAACAATTGAAATACAAACCAATACTGATAAACTGCTAACTGACACATTCCAATATATAACGGATAAGTATAGTATGCAACAGTTTGAACTATTTAGAATGTATATGTTCCTCAAACCTCACATATCATATAAAAAGTTATCTGATATTACCAATCTATCAATAAAGTATATAAGCCAAACAATCAGTACCATTAAGAAGGATATTCAAGATAATCAGGAACTTATGTCAAAAAGAAAAAAATTAATCTATAATTAAAAGATTGAATATGATTATATTATACGTATTATTATTAATGGCTATAAATGCAACGGGTATCTACTTAGGATATTTCTTAACTGAAACAGATTACAGATTAGCCGACAAATACGAATGGTTGAACTTCAAGCCCTTTACCTGTTTGCCTTGTTTCACGTTTCATCTAATTTGGATAATGCAGGTAACAGTGGCATTATTACTGAATAGTTTACAGTATGGTATAGCAGGTGTCACATTTGCCTTTGCTATTTGGTTTTGCTTATACTTAGAAAATAAAAATAAAATTGAAAAATAAATACATAATGAAAGATTTAAGAGAAAGAATAAAAGAATTGGTTGAATATGTTGAACGCACACATTTATATTCAAGTTCAAAGATATACGAATTGTATAATGAAGTCTATAATAAGAACGAAAGACAATCAACGTGTGCTTCCTGTTTATTGACCCGTGTACGGCTATTAAAGAAGTGGCTTCAGAAACATCCCGAAGAAGAAGTTAAGAAGGAAGAAGAATCTGTTATCAATTCTGAAGCATCTAAACTTTTAGAACCTAAACCTGTTCTTGAACAACCTGAACCAAGCAATTCAATTAAAAAAGGTAGAAGAAAAAAAGAAGAATAATGAAAAAATAACTACCTTTGTACTTGAAGTTGGGGAGAAATCCAATTTCATTTTGAAATGTAATTTATTACAGCGTTTCGGAACATCTTGATAATCTGAAAAAGGTGGTGCTTTAGAAGAGAATTAATCAAACAAGATGAGTTTAGAACGCTCGTACTGATATGGTGCGGGCGTACTTACTCTGTTTGATTAAGGGCAAGCACCACTTCCTTCAGTTTTCAGATAGGTACGGTTCGCACCTCTTTTTTATAAAGAGGGAACTTAAACCCCTAATCAGTATGGAAGTGTACACAGGTGAATTCATTCAGGGTATCTTAAATCAGATACCACGACAAAACAACCACGAGAAATACCTCACGGTTTACCCCTTTTGTAAAATACACAATATCTTATTAACCTTTGATATAATACAATTTGATGAAAATTGTTGCTGTTGTTGTGCCACGCCTTTAGATAATATATTCGGAACAACAGTTATAGATGATGTTCTATACATATTGTTTGATAATCTTACCTTACATATATTATATATGAATGGGGAACATGATGTACTAATGTTGGAATCCCAACCTTCTATTATAGAAGAAGCCAAAATGAAGCTGAATCACCTTTTCGATATTAATCTTAATTGATATGGGTGAAATTAGTGAATTAAGAATAGAAGCTAAACAAGCTGATGAAAATATTCTTGAATTGATTCTTATTATGGGATTGGTTAAACAAACCGACCAACAAAAATATGAAGTTATAAAGCCATTCTTTGAAAGGTTGAATCTATATTGTGATGAAGTATCTTTAAGATTTGAAAAAGATACTGATTTATTTGCAGTACCATTATCATCAATAAGCTGTGTAGAATATGAAGAAGATAATGATGTACTATTTATGTTGTTTAAAAACAGACACCTTCACGTGTTTAATTTATCTGATAAAACCCATACCATATATGTTATCAAAGAAAAACATAATTGTATCTTTGAATTCTTTATCAATTTATACAATAGGATTAGGGTAGCATTTATTATTTATAAAATGAAATGGAAAACTATTATGTACATTAAGAAGCTTATTAATAATCAAAAACAAAATTCATAATGAAAAAGATTACCAATTTATTATTTGTAATGCTGTTATTATTGTGTGTGTCCTGTTCTAAAGACGATAATACAGGTGGTGATGATAATGGCAACGGTTCAAATCCATTAGTACCTTCATTAACAGGTGCAATAACCGATAATGAAGTAAACTTTGATAATCCAAAGTTAAAGTGTACAGATTGCTTTATTGAATTTCAACCTGAAACCCGATTAATGGCAGAAGAAAGATATGCAAGTATGAGATTGAAGTTTAATGATAATGTTGAAATAATCATTAACAGTATTGCAGATATACGTGATGTTAAAGAAACAGATAAGGTATATAGATTTTTGAAGTATTGTGTAAAAAGTGAAGTATTTAAAGCAAGCATTACAGTAAACTTAAAGAATGATGATGTAATTGTATCTTCTGAAACCTTTGATGCACCTGCTGATGCGGATTGGTGGAGTTTCGCAAGTGATGATTCTTATTTCACTATCAATCTAAATTTAAATGGTAAAGAATATAAGTATAGTGGCGCATTCAAATATGAATTCCCTGAAGATAGTGTTGAAGAACAAATAAAATTCCTTGCAGGCAAATGGAAACCAATATATTACGGTGGTAATGACCCTGATGATGAACAATTAAGTTGGATTTATAATGTAAAACAAAGTAATATGAAAAGTATCAGAGTAAGGAAAGATGATATATTAGAATTTAAAAGTGATGGTACTGTATATTATTGGGATAATGGTACTACCGATTTAAGTGATGATTGGTTTAATGGTACATATTACATTCCAAATTACAATTATGAATTTAATAGAGTAGAAGCAACTTATACAGTTAAGTTCAAAAGGGTAAGTGCCGATAAAACACATAATATATACTGTATTGATTATTATTTATCATCCCTTAAAGATGATGGCTATATGGAATCACATACATTAGAATATATGTTTTTATGTACTTATAAATATGAAAATGGAATATTGACATTAAATGATGAAGCTTCGCACAAATGGTTTACATTTAAAAGAGCGTAAAAGTATATTTTCCTAATCTATATTTTACATTTTATTCTTTCATTTTAATAACTAACTGATAATTAATATAATACATTTTTAATGTAAATATTTCAGTAATCTAATAAGAAGGGCTTGAATTTTTCAAGCCTTTTTTTATTGAATGAAAAACAGACTGAAATACTGAAAAAAACAGATTGAAATACTGAAAATTATATCAAAAAACAGTGTTTTTACATCTACGGACACCCCAAAATATTTTTCGTCACCATTTTCAGTACCATTTTCCTTGTCCCTTTTTCACCTTCCTTATATACTGATTCCTTTTTCTTCTTCACCTTCCATATCGGATTACAATAGAAGCCCGATATTAACCCTAAATATTTTGCATCAAATTTTCGCCATATATTAAAGTCAAAAATATATTGCGCTTTAATATGCGACCAATTGAATATAACTATCTGATAATCAGTAAAGGTTCGGGTACACCTAAGACTATTCTTGTTTTATCAAACATTTATCTATTTGAAAAAGATTTAGTTATGGCAAAACAAGGCAGATTAAACAAAAACCAATCAACACAAAGAGTATATGAAGTGTATAAGGATTTGGTTGAAATGATGACTGTTGCAGACATAAAGAAGAAATACAGTGAATTATGGAACTGTACCGAACAAAATATCAATTGGTACATATCACAGGCTTATAAGATATTTGATTCCAATATGGAAAAGGAATTTGCAAAATTAGCTAACAATCAGATTAGCCGATTAATGAATATCGGATGTACAGCACTACAAAGGGGTGACTTATCAAATGCACTTAAAGCTACTGATTTAATAAATAAACTTGGTGGACTTTACACAGAAAAGGTTGAAGCAAATGTAAAAGCTGATTCTGTTATACAGGTAAACTTTGGTGGGTTCACTATTGATACTAATAATGGAGATGAAGAAGATACTGTTGATTAATGGATTCTATATTGAAACACCGAAAAACAGGCAGACCAAAGAAAATAACCGAAAAAGACAAACTACCAAAGCCAATACAAAATAATGACTGTAACAGGAAGGATATATTAAAGTACAGGAAAGACACCATACAGAAGAAAATAAACCGAAGTGTACAACAGGTACAGCTATATACACCCCACGAAGGACAAAGGAAAATCCATCAATATCTACTTCTTAATCCTGATACCAAGTTTATTATATTGAATTGTGGCAGAAGATTTGGTAAGTCTTATTTTGCGACTAATCAGGCTTTATATTGGGCTTTATCAAATAATAATATAAAAGTTGGATATATTACACCTGCATATAAATCAGCTAAACTTTTCTTTGAATTGGTATGTAGTGCAATCACTGATAAGTTTCCCTTTCTTAAAAAGAATGGTATAAACAAAAGTGATTTGAAGATTACCTTTACTAATAACAGTTATATTGAATTTGTATCAGCAGGTGAAGGTGCTGTTGAAAATTTGCGTGGTAGGGGTTATGATTTTGGTGTTGTTGATGAAGCAGCATTAATAAGTGATGATGCTTGGAACAAGGTTCTAAGACCAATCTTCTTATTAGCAAAACAGGTGGTATTATGTTCTACACCTTTAGGTAAAAACAGTTGGTATTATGAGATATTTAAAGATGGCAATAACCCTGAACAAACTAAATATAAGTCGTTTGTTATGGGAACAATTACCAATCCATTAGTTACCCCTAAAGAATTAGAAGAATATAAAAGAACTACACCTGCAAACATTTATAAACAAGAATACGAAGCAGAATTTTTAGATGATGGTGAAGGTAGTGTTTTTAAGAATATTGAAAAATGTAAATTAGATTCCAACCTTATAAGTTATTCAGGTAAGTATGTTGCAGGGCTTGATATTGGTAGGGCTGAAGATTATACTGTACTTTCTATTATGGATTTGAACACACATCAATTAGTATATCAAGGCAGATGGAATAAGATGGATTATAACGCAATTACTAAAGCAGTTGCAGCGCAATTAATGAAATGGAATCCTGTTGATACTTGGGTTGAGACTAACAGTATTGGTGATTTCTTCTTTGATTCACTTAAAGAAAAATATAATGGTAAACTTTCTTCATTCTATACTTTGAATAAAAATAAGCAGCAAATAATTGAATCACTGATAGTTGATTTTGAAACAGAAGCAATCAAGATAATCAATTCAGAATCATTATTGAATGAACTTAAAACCTTTGGTATCGAGTTCAGCAAGAAGAATAGAAGTGTTGTATATCGAGGTATGCACGGTGCGCATGATGACTGTGTTATGAGTTTAGCGTTTGCAAATGCAGCATATCACCAATATTATAAACGTTCTTCATTCAGCTATTATGTAGGCAATAGACACTAAGATAAGAACCCCACACTTTACCAATCAGTAAGATGTGGGGTTTTATCATCATTAGTAGTATTACTTAGAACACCATAAGTAATATCACCTGCACCACTAAAAGAATCAATAGTATTAGCACTGTTATAAATTACATATTGAACATATTCATTATGTCATTTACCACTATCAACTGCACTAACAACTTGATTACTTTTTTCATCTTAAACAACAGTCTCTTTATCTTCAACTGCATCTCCATTTCTAACTTCATATTCAACTTTATATTCATCATAAGTTTTTGATATTAAATTAATTAATTGGTTGTAAATGTAATATTTCAAATCTATACTCCAAATGAAAACCATTTTTTTATTTATCTTTTTTGAAAAGAAAAATGATAAATAAGGAAGCAGTTATAAGCAAAACACTTGAAACAGAAGGTGGTTATGTAAATGACAAATTAGATAGCGGTGGCGAAACGTATTGTGGGATTGCACGCAATTCAAATCCGAATTGGAAAGGTTGGAAGATAGTAGATGCACACAAGCCTTTGAAATGGAATCAAAAGATTCAGGATTTAGAATTAGAAAGATTGGTGATTGAAATATATGATTCCAAATATTACCAACCAATTAAAGCAGATAGTATAGATTCAGATATGATAAGAACACACCTGTATGATATGGGTGTAAATGCAGGGACAGGTGCAGCAGTAAAGTTATTGCAGAAAGCAATTAATAAAGTGTATGGTGTGACAATTGCAACAGATGGTGCAATTGGAAACATTACCCTTACTTATACCAATAATAAAGCCAAACTGAATGAGTTGGTTAATGAATTCATTAATCAACGAAGGATATATTATCAGGATTTGGTAAAGAGAAAGCCGACCAATCAAAAGTTTCTCAAAGGTTGGTTGAACAGGGTTGATATAACAACAGAATTTGTTGAAAGAAACAGTAAATAAATCCTTAGAAATTATGTAGTTATCGGGAAATTTCGTACATTTGTGGTATTGAAAAAGTAGTTCTTTGAGTTCAATTTTTAATGCTAAATATTGTGTGCGAAATATGCGACCATATTTTAGTACCTTACTATTAGCTAATAGTTAAGTGCTTAATTTATAGTGGTATAATTTCACGGGTTCGAGTCCCGTACGCACCGCGAAAGCAAATAGCAAATAAAGCAAAGCTCTGAAATTCAAGGATTTCAGAGCTTTTTCTTTTTCCCCGCTTAGGCAAAAAACAGCGGTTTCAGGTAGTTCTCACGTGGCTTATTCGTGGGACTTTTTGAAAGTCGTTTTTGCTCCCACGAATTGACGCATTTGTCTTTGATTGTCAGCTTTTTGCGCAGCTGGTTTTTGAGTATGGAAAACTAATTTTGTACCACTTAAAAATCAAAGAATTATGGGAGCAGTGAAAAGAAACACATTGAGCGTATTGTTCATCATCAAGAAATCGAAACTTCTGAAAAACGGTGAAGCTCCTATCTGCATGCGCATCACCGTGAACAAGCGAGTAGCCGAAGTTATGATTAAACGGAGCATTCCCGTAGATTTATGGAATCAGAAAAAGGAATGTTCAAAAGGGAAAGACCGTGTAGCCACCGAACTGAACCACTATATCAATACGGTTCGTGCCAAAATATTGCAGATACACCGTGAACTGGAAATAGACAACAAAACAATAACAGCCGATATAATAAAAGATTGTTTTTATGGACGTGACAAGGTACAGCGCAGCTTGTTGGAAGTTTATGCGGAACATAACGAGAAATGCCGTGCCCTGATTGGCAAGGAATATACGGAAAGCACCGTAACCAAGTTTGATACTTCCATAAACCGCTTGAAAGAGTATATCCGCAGTTGCTACCACCGTGATGATATAATGCTGGCAGAACTGGATGGGCAATTTATTCGTGATTTTGATTTTTGGTTGAAAACAAAGAAGCATTGCCAAAACAATTCCGCATTGAAGCATTTGAAGAACTTGAAAAAGGTTGTCCGCATTGCTTTGGCTAACGACTGGATAAAGAAAGACCCATTTTACGGCATCCACTTCAAGCAGGAAGAAGTAAATGTGGAATTTCTTTCACGTGAGGAACTGGATATTCTAATGAACAAGGAATTTACTATTAAACGGCTGGAACAGGTAAGGGACATTTTTGTCTTTTGTTGCTTCACCGCACTTGCTTTTGTTGATGTGCAGCAGTTAAGCCGTGAGCATCTGATAAAAGACAATAACGGTGCTTTGTGGATACGCAAGGCACGGCAGAAAACCAATCAGATGTGCAACATTCCCGTTTTATCCATTCCCCAAAGGATATTGAGGAAATATGAAGATAATGCGGAGTGTATAAAGAAAGGTGTGCTTTTGCCTGTAATCAGTAATCAGCGCATGAATGCCTACTTGAAAGAAATCGCAGATTTATGCGGCATTGCCAAACGCTTAACGACACATGTCGCCCGCCATACTGCGGCTACCGTTGTTTTTCTCGCCAATGATGTGTCAATGGAAAATGTCTCTAAGATTTTGGGACATTCCAATATCAGAATGACACAGCATTATGCACGGGTATTGGATAGTTCTATTATGCGAGATATGGAAAATGTGGAAAAGAACTTCTGTAAGTATTTGTAATTATACTAATTAATTCCTATTTTTGAAAAAAATATAGAAATATGGCGAAGGAAGAAAATAAAAGTTGCTTTGTAATCATGCCAATTAGTGAGTGTGATGGTTATGAGAAAGGACATTTCGGTCATGTCTATAATGATATTATAAAACCTGCTATTGAGAAAACTGAATTTATTCCTGTAAGGGCAGATGAAGTTAAGGAAACGAACTTTATCCATTTGGATATATTGAAAAAATTAATAGATGCTCCTATTGCTGTTTGTGATTTAAGTACACGCAATCCCAATGTTTTATTTGAATTAGGTATTCGTCAAGCGTTTGATAAACCAGTCGTTCTAATGCAAGAAAAAGGAACTCCTAAGATTTTTGATATTGCTCCTTTGAGATATTTGGAATATTCAAAAGATATGAAATATCATGAGGTATTAAAATCTCAAACAGAATTAAAAGAAGCAATTGAGGCAACAAAAGCAGTAGAAGGAGATATCGGAAATATAAATTCTATCGTCAAATTAATGGCTTTGAGTTCGCCTGCATCTATTCCTGTTTTAGATAATTCTAATAAAGAAGTATTAGCATTAGATGTTATGCGTTCTCAAATGACTGATTTAAGAATGATGTTGGAAGCAATGATGCATGAAGGACGAAAAGGATTTTTTTCTAAAAGAAATTCTATTGCTGCAATAGAATACGAAAGAATTACAAATAAGTTGGATAAATTATCTACAATTAAGACTTCAGATAGAGAACAGGCTGATATAGAATACTCCAAACTTATGCGAGAAACAGAAGAGGTAATGATGAATTGTGGTAATGAAGCTGACCATAGAATGTTTAAATATTTAATGAATAAAATTATTCGGCAGCGAGAAGAGTTAGTATTAATGAGATAATTTTTCCAAAGCTGAATAAAACATTAACAAATGTAAGCTCCGTATTCCGTCCGTTCAAGCCCAAGCCCTACGGATTTGAAAGAAAATCTCCACACCTGCGCTACGCTCCGTGTAGTATTTTCTTCCAAAGACTTGCACAGACGGAATACTACACTAATAAAGTTAATGTTCTTAGGTCAGTTTTGGAAAAAAATGTATTGTTTTTGAGGACGGTAGGTTATTCCTGCCGGTCTTTGTTGTAATAGGTTTGCAAAAGCCGTTCTATATCGCTTTGACGGTAGATAATCTTTCCTTTTATCTGAATGTATGGGATAACGCCTGTATCTCTCCATTCTTGCAGTGTGCGGATGCTTACTTTCAGGCATTTGGCTGCATTCCTGTTGCTTAGAAACTTTTCACCGTTCAAATGTGGTCTGTTTTCCTTTGCCAGTCGACTGATACCATCTAACATTCTATCCATAGACTGAAAGAAGTCCTTGATTATCTCACTATTGCTGTTTATAAGTTCCATATTGTTATACCGTTCTATTGATTTATAATTGGTTTAAATGATTGACATACATACACGTGTCAGTTACGCAGATACTCGCCATAGTAAAATATGGAAATATTATCTTTTACCGCATCATAGTCGATATAAAGCCGTTTAAAGGCTGAAACGATGAAGTAACGGTTATCTTCTTTCTGTATCTCGTAAACGGCTGGTTTCGCCTGTCCGTTATCAGATACATGGAGCATTGAAAGGAAATACTTTTTCTTGCTTTGGTATATCATCACCGTAGGATGAAGGTTTAAACTTTCCCAAATCCCGACAATAGCAGACAATTTGAATGACTGGTTTATTTCCGTATTATTTCCTTCTTTCTTTTCCATAGGACAATATTTATTTATTGTTTGATTTATAATTCGTTATCTTGTTTTCCGTACATTCTGCAACCAATCTTTCAATATCGGCAGCCTTATAGTACATCTTGTTCCCTATTTGGGAATAGCCCAGTTTCCCGCTATCCCGGTAATTCTGCAAACTTCGCAGGCTGATACCGAGCAGCGCACACACTTCACGGCTGGAAAGCCATTCTTCCGATTTTCGGGAACTTTCCATACAGATACTTTTCACCTGACTGGCAAAGGTGGAGAAACGCCTGCACACCAGTTGAAAGGTCTGTTCTTCGACAGCCACTACTTTCATGCCAGATTTCCTTTTGGCGGGTTGATGATACCTTTGTCAGCTTCTTCCCGATAAAGGGAGGAAATGACTTCTTTATAGCTGTTCAGGTGATGTTCCAATACATTGTCTATAAAGTTGCCGATGCTTACCCGCTTGCCCGCAATGACACCCACCATTCGGGCAATACGTCCGTGTATCTCTCCACTGACATACACACTTTGACGGGTGCAGACCGTCCGTTTTTTGAGGAACAATGATTTATAACCGTCCCGTTCCCTGCTTTCCATTCCTTGCAAGGGTTGTTGTTTTACTTCTTCCATATATTCACTTTTTAAAGGTTGATAGATAATTCTTCATTCCTATTGAAAGAAAAAAAGACATCCGTACAGACAGCTATATCCTTGAACAGCTTTCAAACAAGACATAAAGACATATTTACATCTTGTTTGATTGTCTTGTGTATTGCCTTATTTCAATCAATCCGCAACAAAGAAAATGGTAAAAACAGACACTTTATAAAAAGCGGTTGTTTTGTCTTCCCTTGTCATGGATTGTCACGGCAGACCGTATTTCAGCAGCAAACGGTTGTCTGTAATTTTGCAGCGGATAAACGGACGGGGAAAGAAGCCTGACCGCTTGCTTCTGCAATCCGAGGGAACGAGGATTCTTGCTTTCAAACGAAAGCAGCAAGTTGTGTTCTCAGGTCCTCAGATGCTTCTGAGTGCCTGAAAACCTTGCACCTTTGCAGGTGGGCGGTTTCTCTCCGAAGTCGAGAAACTTGTAAAAATATCAGCTTATGGAACAGAAAAAGAAACGCTTCAACAAGGGAGGGCGAAAGCCCTTGTCAAACCCGAAAGTACACCGCTATTCGTTCAATCTGGACGATGTGGAGAACGCCAAATTCCTGTCGTTCTTTGACAGGTCGGGGTATGCGGTAAAGGCACATTTCATCAAGAATTGTATTTTCGGCAAATCATTCAAGGTTGTGGTAAGGGACAAAAGCAAGGTGGACTATTATATCCAGCTGACACAATTCTATTCCCGGTTCAGGAAGATAGCCAACAATTACAATCAGGCGGTGAAAGAACTGCATTCCAATTTTTCGGAAAGGAAAGCACTTGCGCTGCTTTACAGACTGGAACAATGCACCGTTGAACTGATAAAGACCAATGAAATGATAGTCCTGCTCTGCAAGCGGTTTGAGCAATCCTATCAGAGAGAGGGTATAATATCGGCGGATGAATGACGGGAACCTGCCAAGAAAGAAATATCCCGAAACTGCCCACGTGCCGCAATTTCGGGATAACTTCCTTACTGCTTATTCTCTCCGTGTTCCTTCTCGAACTTTCGGAGCGTGCCCACATCGAACCGCTCCCTGATGAACTCCCTGACATCGGAAGCCCGATAATAGGCTTTGCCGCTAATCATCATGAAAGGGAGCTTTTTCTTGGCTCTCAATCTTTGCAGTGTACGGGTGCTGACCCTGAACAGCAGGCACAAATCCTGATTGTCCAGCAGCTTGTCACCCGGCATTACTTCGGGGTTGTTCTGCAAAGACCTTACACCTTTGCCCACTTCTTCCAACTTGTCGAGCAGTTTTTGCATCCACTCTTTAAACTCATAGTTTTCTATATACATATTCGCTTCATTTTTCAAGTTATACATAAATGATTACCAACCGGTTGATGAAGCAAAGTTCGGAAAATGGGAGCAAAAGAATTATAGGGTAGCATACGCTACCCCGTATAAATTGGTGCTAAGTGATTGATTATCTATACCCTTTTCTTGCACGTTCTTCACGTATAAGAGCTATCAGCCCATTAAGAAACTCCGTTGCTTTGACTGCTTTTCGCTTGATGACATCCTCATGCTTTTGGTGGCAGTCACCCAGCTTGATGTTAAATAGCCATTCAAATGCTTTTGTCAAGTCAGTAAGATAGACAGGATTATCATTCTTTATGATGCGTTGGGATAAGAACAGACCGCTGACAATTTCCATGATATTAATAAGATTGGTCTTGTCTGCCAAGTGGAAAGGGGAAAGAATGTGCCCGTTTGCGTTCTGTTGGAATTGTTCGGGGTATTTGATACGCCATTTTACAATGCGTATTTCATTGTTGAGCAGTTCTATTGCTTCATCAATCAAGTACAGATAGGGTATTTTTTTCTTGCTCAAACCGCATACGGTACGATTTAAGTCTGTGCAGTCCAAAAGAAAAATAGCGAAGCAAAACACTATAATTCTGTTCGTTGGTACTAAAATTGGCTAAGTGAATAGCCAATTCTTCAATAGCTTCTACAAGTTCAGAGGCAGAAACTTTGTGCTGCGAGTATTCCGATAATAATCGGAAAAATCTCTGTTGGGATAATTGAATCATAACCAATCTATTTAAGATTGTAATCTAAATTTGAAAGAGTTTCTTCTACTTACATTTTTTACAAGATCTTTAAATAAACTACCGTCATAGCCGTTATATTTGGCATTTTTGTAAAGTTCTACAAGTTTGCAACTATAATCAAGAATCATATTATGGGATTTCTGTGATAAATTTGCTGCTAAAATTCCACTTCCTAAAACACCGGGATTACATGAAACGGTATTTTCTTTAATTGATTTCATTATAAGCTCCACACAAGTGTAGTTTTTTATATTTTCTTGTTGCAAACTTCTAATTACATATTGATTTATACGCTCTTTGTCTTGGTTGGTCATAAAGCCATACCAAAGTAAGCATTTCATTCCCGATTGGGTTGCTTTTACAAAAATATCAAGATAGGTTAAGTCCGATGCTCCTTTCTTGTCTATTTCGTATGGGTCTATATGAATAAAAGTAGATTTAGGAAGAGTAGGCAATAAATCAGTCATTCCGTTTAAAGAGTCCATGTTAAGAAGCCGTACATCTGAATGAATTTTTATTTGTCCGGCATAGGATGATACGTTATCCAAAGCACTTTTTTCTATATCGAAAAAGATGAAATCGTTTACTCCTTTTAGAACATTCATTGCTAACCCCGGTGAACCTAAATAATTCCCTTTCAGCATTTCTGATTTTTCCAACTTATAATACATAGAATCTTTCAGCCCGTTTTCATCATTTGCCCGTTCCAAGAAATGATAAATGCCATATTGCTGTTCAGGAGTATGTTCCATTTGATAAATGGCACATGCAGAATTAGTTTCTACATAGGTCGAAGGGTTTTCATTCTGAAGAACTTCACATAAGACCAAATGTTTTAAGACATCAGGTTGCTTGCCAAAATGTTTATAGGTGCTCATACTATATTTATTAAAAAATTATGGCAGCAATATTAGGGCATATAAAACAAAAAAGCCTTGACCAAAGTCAAGACCTTTATTTTAATAATATCTTTTTTCGTATTCGGCTAAGAGTTTCGGGCGTTATTCCCAAGAAATGGGCTATTTCCTTTAAAGATAATTTTCCTTGTAAATCAGGACAGCGTTTCATCAAGGCTTGATAGCGTTGTTCAGGAGTGTCGCAATAGAAACCTAACAATCTCTGATATATTTCTGCAAACATCGTTTCTGCAATCCGTCTGCCCAAACGTTGAGTATTCATATCAGTTTCCCAAAATTGATTTAGTCGGTTCAAAGAAAGAAGATACACATCACAATCGGTTGATGCTTGTATATTCACGGTAGCTCCCATTTTGTTTATAAAAGAAGGGTAGTCACAAACAAAATCATTTTTAAAACTATATCCAATTATCCACTCATTGCCATTAACGTCTATTCTTGATAAACGGAAAATGCCAGATACAACAAAGCCTATTTGATTTGTCATTTCATTCTGACGAATCAAATACTCATTTCTTTTTATTGTTGTAAATATGCCCTCTCTTAGAAAAAGTCTTTCTAATTCAGAGGTATCTAATATTTCTTTCTCTACATTAAACTTATCCATATTAAAATATTCAGTTTCAGAACAAAAATACAAATATTGGGGAAATAATAGTACTTTACGCTTTCATTTATTCTCATAAAAGTGTTATATTTGCACCAACTCAAACAACCACCGCAACACCAAGCAATTAAGCGAATTGCACACGTGGGGGTATCAGTGGGAGAAAGAATAAAAGAGCTTGCTAAGATATTGAGTACGTGAAGAATAGAAGAAAAGTTCATCTTCCGTACGCACCGCAAAGGAGAATTAAGAACAAATATTTAGCACTGATATTCAATATATTAGTGCTTTTTTTATGTTCTTACCTTTGCTACACTTTTAAAAATAGTGTGCATAATGTGCGACCAACTATTAGTAACCCGTGCGACCAATCCATACGTAACATTCATGTGTTATAACTATTTGATTTGATGAATGTTATATATTAGTTGTCCGTAAGGCTGCTCGTTCCACTGAAATGGTAATAAGTATCGTGGTCAGATTGCGTAGCTGGGAAAGTCTGTATTTCTGATAGCATCTGATGAAAATTCTGTATCCTAACAATAAGAATATCGGTTGTTTGTTGTTTTGTATGACAGGATACAAGGAAAGAACGGTATTTTCTTGAATCCCTGCTAAAGAGCGTCCGGACTGCTACCCATACCTAGGGGATATGTCATCATGTACTGTCCCTCCCTTTTTGTTAATTTATTAACCGATATTCATTAGGAGCAAACCCCATTATCTTCTTAAAAAGAAAACTGAAATATTGTATCGAAGGAAATCTGAGCTCATGCACTATTTCGAGGATTCGGGTATAAATATCCGTAAATCGTATACAAGCCGACTTATTCAATCGCGGTAAATTTGCAATCAGAAAATGAACAATGAAAAAATAGAAGATTATGGATCGCAGAAATTTCTTAAGGACGGCATCAAGTTTTGCACTACTCGCGGCCGGAGCTACAACGGGTGTTTCCCGTGTGTTTACCGAATCCCCTATCTCTTCTTTATCAGGAAATTTATCTGATAAAAATACGCCAAATGCGGACGATACGATGGAGTATCGCAAGCTCGGAGAGCTGGACGTATCAGCTATTGGTCTGGGTTGTCTGCCAATGGTGGGATATTACGGTGGGAAGTACGACAAAAAGGATATGATCGCTCTGATTCGCCGGGCATACGACAAAGGTGTCACTTTTTTCGATACGGCGGAGGTTTATGGCCCTTACACCAGCGAAGAGTGGGTCGGCGAAGCACTCGCTCCGTTTCGCGACAAAGTGAAAATCGGAACGAAGTTCGGCTTCGGTGTCGAGGAGAAACAACCGACTGCTATCAATAGCCGTCCCGATCATATTCGTCGGGCGGTGGAGGGCTCTTTGAAACGCCTGCATACTGACCATATCGACCTCTTGTATCAACACCGTGTCGATCCGAAAGTGCCGATGGAAGAGGTGGCCGGAACTGTCAAGGATTTGATGCAGGAGGGCAAAGTGCTGCATTGGGGGCTGTCGGAAGCGAGTGCCCGTTCCATCCGTCGGGCGCATGCCGTCTGCCCGCTTTCCGCCGTGCAGAGCGAGTATGCCATTTGGTGGCGGGAGCCTGAAACCAAAATCTTCCCGACATTGGAAAAACTCGGTATCGGCTTCGTGCCTTATTGTCCGCTGGGGCGTGCGTTTCTCACCGGGATAATCAATGAAAACAGCCGTTTCTACGAGGGAGACCGGCGTTGGAACTTGCCGCAATTCACGCCCGAAGCTTTGAAGCACAATATGCCGCTTATCGCCTTGGTTCGCAAATGGGCCGAGCGCAAGGGAGTGACACTCGCACAATTCGCTTTGCTATGGATGTTATCTCGCAAATCGTGGATTGCTCCGATACCCGGAACGACCAATCCGGCACACTTGGATGACCTGCTCGGTGCGGGAACGGTCCGTCTCTCAGCTTGGGAGATGGAGGAGTTTGATAAGGAGTATGCCAAAATCGATTTGATGGGGCATCGTGCCGATCCGTTCACCGAAAGTCAAATAGATAAATAAATCAATCATGGTAAAAATAATCTTAGGTGTTCTGTCACTGCTTGTCATGTTGTCGTGCAGCACTGCCGTGAAAGAGAACACTACACAACCCGATATAATGGAGACAAACAAGAAAAATCTCGGAAATCTGTTGGCACTCTATCCCAAACCAATGACGGTTGTCGGGGCGGAGGTCGAAGGGAAAGTAAACTGGCTCGTGGTAGGACACACGGGAGTCATCGGCCATGACCGGATACTGGTCAGCATGAGTAAAAGTCATTATACCAATCAAGGTATTAAAAAATCAAAACGACTTTCCGTCAATCTTGTGAGTCGTGAGATGTTACCGAAAGCTGACTATGTAGGAAGTGTAAGTGGTGCGACGGTCGATAAGTCGGAGGTGTTTGCTTACCATATCGGAGAGAACGATACGCCCGTTATAGACGCATCACCACTCACGATGGAGTGTGAAGTGGTGGACATTTATGAAACCGACGGTTTCGACAATTTCATTTGCGCGATAGTCAATACATACGCTGCTTCCGATGTGCTTGACAGCGATGGCAAACTCGACTATACGAAACTAAAACCCGTATTATTCGAGTTCCCGACCTACTCCTACCTTGCGACAGGAGAGATCATCGGCAAATGTCTGAATCTGGATAAGTCGGGTATGTGCGTTAAAGAGCCGATGACGACCGATGGTATCGTACGGCTGTCGAAAATAGAGGTTTATCCGCAGTATCTTGACGAGTATATGAACTATGCAACCGAGGTAGGTGAAATCTCCCTGCGTACCGAACCGGGCGTACTGACGATGTATGCTGTCGGCGAAAAGGAGAATCCCTGTAAAGTAACGATTCTCGAAACCTATGCGAGCAGTGAAGCATACGAGCAGCATATCGCTTCGGAACACTTTCAGAAGTACAAGCAGGGAACGTTGCATATGGTCAAATCGTTGGTATTGTCCGACCAAACACCGCTCAATCCGGCCAACAAACTCAATAACTTCATGCAATAGATAATGTTTTTTATTCAGGTTATTGGAATGGATTCGGAGTGTATCTACAATCATGATTGAATATCTTGAAAAACTAATTATAACGATATTATGGTATGGATTTCAAAGAATTGAATAACGGAGTAAAGATGCCGATACAAGGCTTTGGTGTCTTTCAGATACCCGATGCCACCGAGTGCGAAAGAGTTGTTACCGATGCGCTTGCCGTCGGCTATCGGCTCATCGACACCGCTTCGGTCTATGGAAATGAACGGGCGGTCGGTATGGCTATTCGGAAAAGTGGTATTCCGCGTGAGGAACTGTTCATCACGACCAAAGCATGGATTTCAGAAATGGGTTATGAACGGACATTGCGAGCATTAGACACTTCGCTCGCCCGTTTGGGATTGGATTACCTCGACCTCTATCTGATCCACATGCCTTTCGGCGACTATTACGGCGCATGGCGGGCTATGGAAAAACTTTATGCGAAAGGACGTGTGCGGGCTATCGGGGTATGCAATTTCGAGCCGGACAGATTGCTGGATTTATGCCATAATGCTAATGTTATTCCGGCGGTCAATCAGATAGAGGTGCATCCTTATACTCCGCAAACCGATGCGATACGGACCATGCAGGAACTCGGCATACAAGCAGAGGCATGGGGACCTTTGGCCGAAGGACGGAACGGATTGTTCACGGACGATATTCTGACCGGTATCGCTCGCAAATATGATAAATCGGCAGCACAGGTCGTACTGCGCTGGCACTTACAGCGCGGAGTTGTCTCCATTCCCAAATCGGTACATCGGCAGCGGATGCAAGAGAATTTCAATATCGGGGATTTCATGCTGACACCGGAGGATATGGCCGCAATTGCTTCCATGAATATGGGATACAATATGATTCTCGACCTACACGCTCCGGAAGAAGTACAGCGACTCTATGGTATTGAGTGTCCTGCATGACAGACATTTTCTCGATTTTTCTGAAGTTCCGGTAATCGATAAGGTTATCGGAACTTTCGTTCCCTTATATCTCTACTGTATTCCGAGAGAGTCTGTCCGGTCTGTTTTTTGAATATACGACTTAAATGTTGCGGGTATTCGAACCCCAAGTCATAAGCGGTCTACATGATTTGTTCTCCGTTGATAAGTTTACTTTTGGCCATATCGATGATATGACAACGGATGTGCTCTCCGGCTTCATTGGACTGATAAGAAAAGAAAGAGAAGTCTTTGATGTGATTACCCAACGGAGTTCCATGCAACAAGTCCGGAGAGAAGAGTAACGCCCATCCCTTTATAAAGTGCATAGACTGAAAATTGGCTGTGCGTATGCAAGATGGGCGTGACGGTATCGTAATCTATCACGCTGACCAAAGGATGCTGGTCGGCATATCCTACAAAAGTGTTTCCTGACAGGAACCATACTGACAGGTTGTGGGGCAGAACTTCCAACAACGGACAAACGGCTCAAACGGCCGATACACTGCCTGCCATTCTCCGTGTCGTGCTGAACAACGGGATAGAGATGCCGCAGTTGGGGTCGGCACGTCTACTCTCAAGGAGACTGCCGCAGAGTGTGTGAAACACGCCATCGGACTGGGATACCGTTTGGTCGATGCGGCGCAAGGCTACGACAACGAGGCCGAAGTGTGGTACGGAATCAAGGAAAGCGGTATCGGCCGGAGTGAAGTGTTCATTATTTCGAAAGTCTCTCCCGATGCCGTACGTAGCGGAAAGGTACGCGAGTCGCTCGACCGGACTATTGAAGCATTCGGGGGAACGTATGTTGACCTGATGCTGATTCATTGGTCGGTAGCCAGAAAGGTCAAGGAGAGATGGAGAATCATGGAAAAGTATGTCGATGTGGGGAAGATTCGTGCCATCGGGGTGAGCAACTTCAATCCGCATCATGTGGACGAATTGCTGGCATACGCTCGTATCAAGCCTGTCGTCAACCAGATCAAGATTCATCCCTACATGGAACATCAGGAGGTCGTGGGCAACACTTTTGCCAAAGGTATTCAAGTTCAGTGATGGTCCCGTTGGGACAGAGTAAGATCAATGAAATCTACGATGACGAAGTATTGCAGTATATCGTCGACCGCTATCACAAGACGGTTCGCCAAGTGGTATTGCGCTTTCAGATCCAGTCGGGTATGGTTGTTATCCCAAAAACGACACACATCGAACGTATGAAGGAAAATCTCGAAATGTTCGATAACGAAATGGAGATACTGCGGGCCCTTGACAAAGGACAGCCCCTTATCAGGAATCCCCAAAATCCAGATTTTGTTTCTTCTTCGGTCAATTGATAACTTCATTCAATCGTTTGGACCAAAGAGCCGGTATCGGAATAATATAATCCACTACTACACGTTAAAACAGAGTTAGATTAGGCTTTAGGCAATTTGTGTAGGAATAGGCATAAGCATAATCCGTAATTTGGGTATGAATACCGGGAATTCGTCTACAAAGCATGTGGCAGATACCATCTATTTTTGCATCAGAGAGATAAAATATTACCTCTCCATTACAAGGTGAACTTCAGAACAAAGCAGTTTGAGCCTTGAAGCAAAGTTGTTATGGAGGGAGCTTCGTACTTTTGCGTTGTTACAGGTTGAATATGAATAATAATTAAAATAAGGAAAGTATGAAAGTAATATCAAATGCAGAATTCGGTGGAGAAAGGCCTCTGTTCGAATCACATGACTTACGTTTGGAGAATGTAATCATCCGTGCCGGAGAGTCGGCCATCAAGGAGTGCAGCAACATCGAAGCCGTTGATTGCCGGTTCGAGGGAAATTATCCCTTCTGGCACGTGCACGGTTTCGTTATCGACCGTTGTTTCTTCGATGTCGGCGGGCGTTCGGCTCTGTGGTACTCCGATAATCTGAAAATGACGAACACACGCATCGACGCCCCCAAGATGTTCCGCGAGATGCACGACATCGAAATTGAGAACGTAGAGATAAAAGATGCCGACGAAGTGTTCTGGCGTTGCAAGAATTTGGACATCAAAAATCTGAAACTGCATGGTGGCACTTATCCGTTCATGTTCAGCAGCAATATCCGCATAGACGGATTGGAGAGTGACAGTAAATACGTATTCCAGTACGTGAAGAATGTGGAACTGCGCAATGCCAAAATCACCACGAAAGATGCCTTTTGGGAAGTGGAGAATGTGACAATCTACGATTCAGAACTCAACGGTGAATACTTGGGTTGGCATTCGCACAACCTTCGGTTGGTAAACTGTCACATTACCGGCGAGCAGCCGCTCTGCTACGCCCACGACCTCGTATTGGAAAATTGTACGTTCGGCCCCGACTGCGACCGGGCTTTCGAGTATAGTTCGGTGCAGGCGACCATCAAAGGCGCAATAGGTGGGGTGAAGAATCCGCGAACGGGCTGTATCACCGCCGAGAGCTACGGGGAGATTATCCTTGACGAGAATATCAAGGCTCCCGCCGATTGCAAGCTGAAACTCTGGGACGAGAAAACTTGTTTCACAGACTAATGCCCTTGTACATAACCTGATGGGAACAGGAAAGACAGATTACCTGCTATCGCTTATCCGCGAAGGGAAGCAGATGACACTGGGGCAACAGTTGAGCCTGACTGCATACCTCAGTGTCCCTGCCATTATGGCACAGATATCCTCCATCGCCATGCAGTATATCGACGCCTCGATGATAGGCAGCCTAGGTGCGAATGCCGCTGCCTCTATCGGGCTGGTCTCGACCACGACATGGCTGTTTTGGGAGCTGTGTACAGCCGCCGCAACGGGCTTCTCCGTTCAAGTAGCGCATAAGATCGGAGCCGGGGATTTCGTGGGAGCCCGAAAGATACTCCGCCAGTCGATTGCTGCCACATTGGTTTTCAGCTCATTGTTGGCGGCTGTCGGCATTTCCATCAGTGGTATGCTTCCCGGCTGGTTGGGCGGTGATGAAGTAATACGGAGCGATTCATCCCTCTACTTTTGGATATTTGCACTTTTCCTTCCTGCCTTGCAGTTGAATTTCCTTGCGGGTGGCATGTTGCGATGCAGTGGAAATATGCGTGTGCCCAGTATGCTGAACGTGCTGATGTGTCTTCTGGATATCGTGTTCAACTTCTTCCTGATTTTCCCTTCGAGGCAGGTGGAATGGTTAGGGGTGGAATTTACCGCTCCCGGTGCAGGCTTGGGCGTGGAGGGCGCGATATTGGGAACGGTGCTGGCCGAACTCATCACTGCCGGAGGAATGATGTGGTATCTTTGCCATCGCTCGCCCATGTTGAGACTATCCGGAGAATGGGGAAGTTTCCTACCTCGAAAAGAGACGCTGCGTAAAGCTTTCCGCATCTCCCTGCCGATGGGATTCGAGCACATGACCATTTGCGGGGCGCAGATTGCAACGACGGTGATCGTCGCTCCACTCGGTATCATCGCCATTGCCGCCAACTCGTTCGCCATCACTGCCGAAAGTCTCTGCTATATGCCAGGCTACGGTATCTCGGAGGCTGCCACGACGTTGGTCGGTCAGAGCCTCGGAGCGAACCGTATCC
>OATW01000127.1_pt1 | contig 33245 bp, 22 predicted proteins | sample 1476091 | NCBI WGS metagenome assembly OATW01 (sample SAMEA2579991, study PRJEB22360) | human gut metagenome | biome: human gut; feature: human-associated habitat; material: faeces | place: Denmark | collected 2008/2010 | reverse complement strand
GGTATGTAGATTTGAGCGATGAGTTCGCCTTCCATGGCGCTTTGCGGCTGTACAGGCGGGTCACCCTGCTGTGCCTTCGCCACGGTGACGTTGCCGGACTTTCCTGGATCGGACCAGGATACGGATTGGCGGGTTTCGATCTGGTTATGCTCCGACTGCACGCCCGTCCACCACATCTGCCATGCGATGTACAGCGCGCAGATGGCGGCGGCGGTCAGCATGAGTTCGGCGAGGATGCCGAGTATCGTCCACAGCGCGCTTTTGGTGCGTCCGCCACGGCTTGCCACATATTTCATCGATTGTTATTTCCCTTCTTGCGAGTCGCCGTTCTTGTCGTTTTCGAGCGCTTTCGCATACTGCAACGGCTGCTGCAACGCGTCGGTCGCGTCGAAATGCAGTTTCGTTTTCTCGTCGACCTGCCATCCCAGGCCGAACGCGCTCACGTACTGCTTGTAGATGGACACTTCCTCGGAATCGTCGAGCGCTTTTCTCATGCCCTCCACTGGTCCGATCGCCGAGATTTTGAACGGCGGCGAATACTTCTTGCCTTGCAGCAGCAGCACGTTGCCGGAGCAGCGCACGGCGGAGTTGAACAATACGCGCTGGTCCATGATCTGCATGGATTCGGCGCCTCCCGCCCACAGCGCGTTAACCACGGCTTCGATGTCCTGCTGGTGCACCACGTAATCGTTGATGTTGGCGCTGGATCCGTTGGCGTCGACCATGTTCTCCCATAGCGGCGAATCGTCGAGCGTCACCACCAGTCCCGGGCCTTCCACGGCGGGGAGCATGGTGCCGTTGCCGGCGCTTTCGCTGTCTTGCGATCCGTCGGCGTTCTGGCTGTCGAGTGTTTTGCTCAGATCGTTGACTCTGGTGCTCAGCGCATCGATTTCGGACCGTAGCGAGTTCACTTTTTTCACGCGCTGTTCCACGAGTTCGGCGGTATCGTTGCTCACCACCACGGAACGGTTGACGCGCAGGTTGGTGGACAGCAGGAATCCGGAGAACAGCAGCACGAGGAACGCCGCGACGCCGGCCGCCTTCGACCGTTTCGCGCTGTGCTTTCCGGTATGCTTCGCCATACGCGCCTTTCCAAACCTGCCTGAATCCGCCGGGTTTCACTGAACAATTGTCCTGATTTTGAACAGTTTTACGCCGTGAGTTCGCCGCTTTCGAGTCTACCCACTATTATGACTTTTAGCCTATTAAAGGAGACTATGCTGATGGCTGACGAAGAGCTGCACGAAACCACCGCGGATGACCAGAAGGATCTGCAGTCCGCCGACGACACCGCTGCCGTCGAGGAAATCACCGAAGATGTCGTCGACAAGACTTCCGTTGACGAGGACCAGTCCGACGATGACGATCTCGATATTCCTATGGACCGTGTCGAAGCGGTGCTGAACGCCACCGTTGATAAGGATTCGCTGTCACCGCAGATGCAACGCATGATGAACCGTCAGGCGGAGAACACCCGCCGTGTGGAGGAAAGCATCAAGGGCACCAAGTCCAACCCGCGCTGGTTCGTGCCGCTGTTCTGCGCGCTGATGATCATCGGTCTGGTGTGGGCCGTGGTCTACTACCTGACCACCGATTATCCGATTCCGCACATCGGCGCTTGGAACCTGGCCATCGCGTTCGCAATCATCATGGTCGGTTTCATTATGACCATGTGGTGGCGCTGAGTCGGTTTTCTCCGTTTCGCCTATTCCATCGAGGCTTATTCAAAAGACGCCGGGTTCTTTGCGATCCGGCGTCTCTTTTATCCGCTTCAACCACTTTACTCACCGCGTCTGCATCGCCCCGCTTCAGCTTTAGGAAAAGCGGTTTCCTGTCGAGTGGAAAGCCGCCGCTTACCCGCCGATTATCTGCTGATTTTTGCCGTCCGAATCAGCACGTGGTCGCCGCCTTGCATGGTGGTGCCGAACAGGTAGGCGTCGCCGCCGTCGGCGAGCTTGAGTTTCTTGCGCAATTGTGGCGCGGTGAGTGGGAAATTACGCACGGCGATGTTGGCACGGTCCAAGCCGGACAGCAATCGCTTCAGCTCCTTCTTACCCATACCGCCGATCGTTTCGATCGCAAAACCGCGCCCCGGAAAGCCATCGACCGGCTCGTCCGATACGAACAGGTGGCTGCTCGGGCCGATCTGCACCGCCCCGAATCGCGCTTCCACCACGTCGAAGCAGCCGGCCTTCATGATCGACGCGTTCGGCTCGTACAGGTAGCGCAGGGAGCCGCTGATCGTCGTTCACGCAGTACACGTGCGGCGCACGCGTGTCTGCCGCTGCGGCATCGGACGTTGCCCCGGCAGCCTTGCCGTCCAGCACCAGCAGCAGTTCCTTGCATTCGTTGCCGGTGGAGACGATGTGCACTTCGGCCACAGTGCCCGCGAAATCGTCGACCGCCTTGCGCCAGTCGAGCATCGGCGACAGTTTGATCATCACATATCGCGCCTTAGCCAGCAGCAGATCGCGCAGCGCCAGCACGTCGGGCGTGCAGTCCTCGATCGCGTAGGTGCGGGCGCCGTGCTCGTCGCGGCGAGCCGGGTCGATGTAGATCAGCTGCGCCGGCTCCATCGCACGTAGGTATTCGACGCCGTCGCCGCACACCACCTGTGCTTGCGTGAGGCCCAGCGCCGCCATATTGTGCGCGGCCAGCTCGCATAGATGCGATTGGCGTTCCACGTACGTGGCGTGACCGAATTCGCGGGCGAGATATGAGAAATCGACGCCGAATCCGCCTGTCAGGTCCGTCATGGTCGCGTCGTTGGCCGTCTGTCCCGCCGATTGCGGCAGAGATCGCAACAGACGTCGGGCGATTTCGGCCTTGTATTGCGCTGTGAACTGCGATGAGCACTGTTCCATGGAAATATGCGCGGGATAGACGATATCCGCGCAGGCGGCCCATTGCGGCAGTTTGTTGCGAGCGATTTGCCAGCCCGCGATCTGGTCGAGCGCGGCCGGCAGGTCGAGGTCCGCCGTCCGTTTGGTTTTGAGCGCCAGGTCACGCACGTCTTCATTGCGATGCGCCTCGGCGAAGGCGCGCGTCACGTCGTTGAGCAGTGGTCCGTCACTCATGGTTCCTCTCCCCTTCTTCGCAAGTATCTGCCATGTCGCACGCATATCGTCGCACGCGTATCCTGCGTCCGTGGCGCATCGGTATTGCGTCCTTGTCGATTGCCTTCGTCATCTTATCTTTCCTGTGGATAACAAGTGGACAAATGTGGATGAATGTGGATAACGCCCATATTTTGTGCCTGAGTCAACGTCGCACCACGAAATACCGGCGGCGATTTTCCCCATTTTTGTGGGGTGTGGATATCGGTTATCCACAATTTTCACATAGGAAATTCCTTATGTTCCGCCATTTTGTGAATATCCTTGTGGATAATCCACCACGTTATCCCCGACTTACCCACAGGTTTGACCTCACTTATCCACAAAGTTATCCACGGATGTGGAAAACTACATGTGTGTAGTTCCCGCATTACTGGTACAGAAGTGACATATGCATCAGCGGATTGCCGGCGTTGCATCCCACGATGATCGCCACGACCACCACGAACACCGTGATGCCGTACACCGTGGTGCGCCACGTCAGGCTTTTGCCGCGGAACGCATGCAGGCCGGTGACCAGCAGCCACGCAAGCACGCCGCCGACGATGAATCCGCCGACATGCGCCTGCCATGCAATGCCCGGCGTGATCACCGGCATCAGGAAGTTGATCAGCATCCAAATCAGCATCGAACGAATATCGATGCCTATTCTCCTGTACACCACCAGAATCGCGGCGAACAGGCCGAACAGCGCGCCGGACGCGCCATATGCGGCGGTCATCCATCCCGACGGCGAGCACACGGCCCACACCATCAGTCCGGCGCCGCCGCCCAATCCGGACAGCAGGTACAGCGCAAGATACGGCCAATGCCCCATCATGCGTTCCAGCACGGGCCCCACGCACCACAAAGTAAGCATGTTGAACAGGATGTGCCACAGCGAGGTCGGCTGGTGCAGGAACATCGAGGTGATGAAGGTCCACGGGTGCCGGACGGCCGTGGCGGGCAGCAGCATGCCGGCGTTCACGAACGCGTTGCCGCCTTCGGGCCAGACGAGGAAGAGGACCGCTTCGATGGTCCACACCACGATGCAGATCGCCATGATGGCGGTGGTGATGACCGGGTCGCCGTTGCGCCACCGGTATCGCAGCGATCGGGCGGAGAACAGATCCTTGAACGATGGGGAATCGGGAAACAGACTGAATCGTTGGTATGCCATAGCTCAACACTACCGGCACATGCGGTATTTTCCGGCGCGTAAATCCACCCAATCGACACATTCCACGAATTAAGATAGGGAACAGAGCTGGCTTGAACGAGCAGGTCAGCCAGTGTTTGGAAACCTTGAAAGGAGCCGTCATGGAGAACAAGTCTTCTAACGGTTGGAAGTTCTTCGCACTGCTCTTCGGAGCTTTGCTTGCTGGCGTCGTCGGTCTGTACATCTACAAGCAGCAGAATCCCGACTATGACCCGTGGGAGGAACCGTGGGAGAACAGCTCCTCGCCGGTCGACCTGGGCCTGACCAAGGACGCCGAGCCGGAGGCCGACGCCACTGCCGCCGCTCCTGCCGCTGAGCCGGAAGCCGCCTGATTCTGCCTTTCCCGGCACACCTATGCCGCGTTGGGTTTGTTGCTTCGCCCTGTATCTTGCGATACAGGGTTTTTCTTTTGCTTTTGCGATTGCGATTGGCTTGCGGCCTTCCGTCGTACTGTCGCTGTATTGCCACGTACGTCCGGCACGTACGTTCGGGCACTACCGGCATACGCAATCGGACATGCGAAAAACATACGAAAAGGCCCTTGGAAACTCCCAAGGGCCTTCGTCGTCATCACTTATCCGCCCATTGCGAAACGGACGGAGCGGAAGCGATCATGCGTGCGTCGGCGATGCCGGCGACGTTTCATGACCGCTCCATAATCACTTGAGCGGACCGGTGTGCCAGATGCGCTCGAGGTAATCCTCGATGGAGCGGTCGGAGCTGAAGTAACCGGAGTTGGCCACGTTGAGCACGGCCATGCGGCTCCACTTCATCGGATCGCGGTAGGTTTCCTCGATCTGGGCCTGGATGTCCATGTACGCGCGGAAGTCGGCGAGCGTCATGAAGTAATCCTTGTTCAGCCAATCGTTGACGAGGTCCTTGTAGGTGTCCTTGTCGCCGTCGGAGAAGGTGCCGTCGGCAACCATATCGATGGCGGCCTTGAGCTGCGGGTCCTTCTCGTAGTACTCGCGGGACAGACCCTTGGTGTCGTAGCCCTTGGCGTACAGCGCGGAGACTTCCGGCTCGGTCATGCCGAACAGGAAGAAGTTCTCGGCGCCCACGCGCTCACGGATCTCGACGTTGGCGCCATCGAGGGTGCCGACGGTCAGAGCGCCGTTGAGGGCGAACTTCATGTTGCCGGTGCCGGAGGCTTCCTTGCCGGCCTGGGAAATCTGCTCGTCGAGGTCGGTGGCCGGGATGAGGTTCATGGCCAGCTCGATGTTGTAGTTCCACGGGAAGTAGACGTTCAGCTTGCCCTTGACGTCCGGGTCGTTGTTGATGACGCGGGCGACGTTGTTGATCAGCTGGATGGTCTGCTTGGCCAGGTAGTAGCCCGGAGCGGCCTTGGCGCCGAACACGATGGTGCGCGGCATGATGTCGTCGGCGGAGACCTTGCCGGACTTGATGTCGGCGTAGTCGGCGATGACGGACAGGATCTTCAGGGCCTGGCGCTTGTACTCGTGCAGACGCTTGACCATGGTGTTGATCATGGTGTTCGGGTCGATGTCGAAGCCGTACTTGCGCTTGGCGAAGTTGGAGAAGTCGACCTTGTTGGCCTGCTTGACGGCGGCGAACTTCTTGACGAACTCGTCATCGTCGGCCAGCGGGATGAGGCCCTTGAGCAGTTCGAGGTCGCTCAGCCACTTGTCGGTGCCGAGGCCTTCGGTGATGACGTCGGACAGACGCGGGTTGGCCAGCTTGATGAAGCGGCGAGGGGTCACGCCGTTGGTCACGTTGGTGAACTTGTCCGGGTAGACGTCGGAGAAGTTCTTCAGGGTGACGTCCTTGAGCAGCTGGGAGTGCAGCTCGGCCACGCCGTTGACGTGGGAGCCGCCGTAGGAGGCCAGGAACGCCATGCGCACGGAGTCGCCGGTGTAGATGGCCATGTCCTTGATGGTGGCCTCGTCAACGCCCTTGGCCTTGAGCTCGGCCTCGAACTGGTCGTTGATCTTCTCGATGATCTCGAGGTGACGCGGCAGCAGTTCGCCGATGAGCTTGGACGGCCACACTTCCAGGGCTTCCGGAAGCAGGGTGTGGCAGGTGTAGTTGAAGGTCTTGTTGGTAATCGTCCAGGCGGTGTCCCAATCGTAGCCATACTCGTCCATGAGCACGCGCATGAGCTCCGGGATGCCGATGACCGGGTGGGTGTCGTTGAGCTGGAAGGTGATCTTGTCCGGGAAGGTGGTCAGATCCGGCTTGTCCTGGCCCGGGTAGAAGACGCGGATGGCGTCGTGGATGGAGGCGGACACGAAGAAGTACTGCTGCTCGAGGCGCAGAGCCTTGCCCTGCGGGGTGGAGTCTTCCGGGTACAGGATCTTGGAGATGTTCTCGGCCTCGACCTGCGGCTTGACGGCGTCGAGGTACTCAGACTTGTTGAAGGTGAGCAGGTCGAACTCGTCGTAGCTCTTGGCGGTCCACAGGCGCAGGGTGTTCACGCGGCCGGAGGCGTAGCCCGGAACCATGTAGTCGACCGGGACGGCGCGCACGGACCAAGCCGGCTTCCAGACCTTCTTGCCGTTCTCCTCGACGACTTCGCCGCCGAAGGAGACCTTCTGATCGCGGTTGTAGTCGATGTGGCCCCACGGCTCCTCGTTGGCCAGCCAGTAATCCGGGGTTTCGATCTGCTTGCCGTTCTCGTCGAATTCCTGCTTGAAGATGCCGTACTTGTACTGGATGCCGTAGCCGAATGCCGGCACGCCGAGGGAGGCGAGGGAGTCGATGAAGCAGGCGGCTAGACGGCCCAGACCACCGTTGCCCAGGCCCGGCTCGTATTCGGCGTCGATGACTTCCTGCGCATCGAAGCCGAGAGCTTCCACGGCCTTGTCGAACTGATCGGTCAGTCCGGCGTTGAGCAGCGCGTTCTCCAGCTGCTTGCCCATCAGGAACTCGGCGGACAGGTAGCCGACGGCCTTGGTGTTGCCGTTGACCATGTCGGCCTGAGTCTTCATCCAGGAATCCACGAGATGGCGACGCACTGCGGCGGACGCGGCGACGTACACATCAGCCGGCTTGGCCTGCTCGACGGTGACGCCCTGGGTGTACTTCAGCTGCTCACGGATTTCGTCAGCGAACTGTTCCGCGGTGACCGCGGACTTCGGTGCGGTAATTTCAGTCATTGATTGACTCCCTTTGACGGATATTCTCCAGGAACATTATGCCTTACCCCAGCGTCCTTGCATTTGCGGCCGCATGAACACCAAGTAACATCATGCATACGTTCTCATGTACAGCATACTACGTAATCATAAAAAGACGAAATTCCTAACAATCGTAAGCCGGCATTCGTTTGCAAAAAACATTGCAAAAACTGCAAACGCAACGTATGGCGCCCATTAAGCGAGGGCACCACAATCGCAGGAAAATCGCCCCTCAAACCCCTATTTAGTTACGACTACATCGTTTGCAAAGTTCCATCATAGTCGTTTGCGGGCTGCACAATACCGGTATGGCTGTCATACGAGAACAAGACTTGGGCAAAGGACGCGCCGCCTTCGAACAGTGGCAGGACGCGGCGCACAACATTTTCAGCGAGCAGCTGCCGGCCGATGACGACGCCGCTTTCGATTTCCGGCTCAACTTCTCGCCGCGTCTGCCGCGCCAGCTGTGGGCGATGGCGGTGCGCTACTCGCTATACCTGCTGGAAAAGAAGGCGCCGGGCGAAGGCGTGGAGGTGCGCGTGGCACCGTGGGGCGCCATCAAGATCCTCGACGGGCCGGCGTCCGATCCGCACAGGAAGAAAAAGACGCGGGCCGTATCACCGCCGTCGGCGAGCGAGACGACCTAAGAGGCCTGCTGCCGTTGGTCTAACGCAGCGGTCCGCGCGCAATGCATCCGTATCATCGATGCCATCATTGATAGCGGAGTATGGAGTGCACATTGAATTTCTCCGATTGAATCTTCATTTTGTCTGATAAGAGGGGCAACTCTTCTAAGAAAAAAATAGAGTCGCCCCTCTTGGATGCGGAAACACCGGTCAGCTTAATAACTCCTAGGAGTTTAAGCATTGCGCTTACGCATACGGGTCAGCAACACACCCGACGCAATAAGCACTGCAGCAACCGCAAACACGCCGATGACAGCCACACCGGTTCGGCCCAAAGGATTGGATCCAGCGTTTTGATTGTCTCCGGCATCGTCCGACTTGGAGTCATCCTTCGCGCCTGTGTTGCCACCATTCTGATTGTTGCCATTTTGACTGTTGCCGTTCTGGCTACCACCATTCTGGCCGTTGTTTTCCGAAGATCCGGCCTTCACCAAAGCCTTGATCGCCTCGTTAAGCTTCTGGGCAGCCGCATCGACAGCAGACTGATCGGTAGAATCAAGCGCGCTGTTGGCTTCCGCAAGAGCCGTTTGCAACACGTTCCACGATTCAGCGGTGTAATCGTTCTGAACGAGCTGATTGGCCTTGCTGACTGCTTCCTCCAATGCCGAGGTGTCCACGCCACCGTCATCAATCTGATCGCCGATCGTCACTGGATAGAAAGTGACCGAATCAACGTTCGGAGCGACGCCCCAGGAAACGGCAGCCTTGAGGTCGCCGACCTTGTCCCAATTGCCAAGGGTCAGATCGCCGCCATCGGTGGTCACGTTAATGGAACGGTTAAGGAAGTTCGTCTCCGTGTAGGTATAGCGGAAGGAGCCACGGGCTATCTCCACGTTGTTCTGCCGCACCTGCAGGCCAAGATCCACGACCTGCGGGTTGTAATCGTGCTTGCCGATGAAGGCTTCATTGGAGAAGTGCACGACCATGTTATATGTGCCGGCCGGCACGCCCTTAATGGTCATGGTTCCTTTGTTGTCCTCATGGACGGTTGGCACGTGATTCGCATCGGCCACCACACGGGTGCGATCGCCAAAGCCGGCCTTGCCGGATTCCTCTGTCTCAAACTGGCTGCCCAGCCCCTTCACGAACGATTTGCCGGAAGCATTGGTATACGTGGACGGAGTTTCCACGGCAGCACCGCCATTGAGCGTGACACGGGAGGAATCCTCGGCTTCCACCTTCACGGCATTGGCGTCTCCATCGCCGGCACGCGCAGTGGTCACATTCTTGAGAAGAATGCCCGCAGCGCCAGACAGTTCAAGACGGTTAATGCCTTCCGACATCGCCACACGCACCGTGGAGGTTTGCAAACCATTGCGCGGCGCGGTAATGGTTCGTGCGGCCTGTCCATTAATCGAAAGCGCGATCTGCGCCCCCATGGAGGCGTTGTATGCAACGGTCACGTCCTGATAGCCGGCCTCCCAAGCATGGGCGAACACATCCACCGTTCCGCCATTCAGATTGGCGAAACCATTGTTGCCGTTGCCGTCCCATGTGAGTGTGGTACCGTTTTCCAAGCGCATATCCGATGCCGGATAGGTCACCTGATCCACCGGTCCGGTCTTTCCATCAGAGACCTGGTACAGCAGGATCTTATCGGTTTCATTGTCAAGATCGGTGGAGCTGATGGTGATGGAGTGCTTGCCCTTGGTCAATCCCTTGAGCACGATTTCCGCACTGCCACGGTACTTCCACTTGACCTGATCCCTCAACGCCAGTTCCGCGCCGATTTCCAATGAACCGACTTCTTTTCCGTCCACGAAAACGCCATTCGTCCCCGGAACGCCGGCCGGAGCCGTAATGAGCTGGAGTCGGTAATCGCCGTCTGCCGGCACATCCACGTCCCAAGTCATCTTGGCACCGCTGTTGAAGCAACCGACGTCGCCGTTGCCGGAGAACATGAGCTTGGTGTTCGAACCCGTATTCGCATCCTTCGTTACCTTGCAGGCCTTGCCTTCGAGCTTGGTGTCTTCCGTCTCAACGACTTGCAGACTGCGACCGTCGTTCGCATCGTCGACAGCGGTTTGCGTGTCCTGATGCGGAGTAATGACAAGCTGGTATCCGGCATATCGATCCACGCTGTTGGTGGTCACATCCAACGTGCCGTTGACAACATCCACATTGGACATGACGTTGACCACACGCGGCGCGGCCGCGACACCTTCAGTGCCCACATACGCGCTTTCTCGCACTTGCACATCAACCTTGGTGCCGAAAATTTGGGAATCAAGGCCCGTCACGTGCACCTTGACCGGCGTATTGGCACCAGTACCCCAGCTCGTGGCATCATCAATTTGATCATTGGCGCCGCCATACAGCACGGTGGCCTTCTTGTCTTGCTTGTCGATGGCCGCGACGCCCTGCAGGTTGTCGGTGGTGTTCGGATGCTCGCTGGTGACTTTTACGGTTGTGGTTCCACGCAGATCGCCATACCACTTGTACATCCACCACGCACCATTCGCGCCGTTGGCCCGAGACATGTTGTCGTTAAGGTTGCCGGCGTAGTTCCAATACGCGGTCTGCGCCTGCACCTTGGTCTCCTCGAACAAGCTCAGCCACTGGATGATCTGGCCCGGAACCGACATGTCACGCATTTGGCCGAACTCGCTGATGTTGATGGCACGTGGCGAAATGCCTAATTCCTTTTCAAAACTACGATATTGCTTGTAGTGACCGGGATAGCTGCCGATGGAGCCGGAACCGAGTTCATGCCATACGACCACATCCGGCAAGGTGTTGTTCGCTTTGCCTGTTTCCAGAAGCTTCTTGGTGGTGTTCGGGCGCCAGGAACTGTCACCAGGACCTGCGATCAGAGCATGGTCGGCGGTTGGTTTGACACCGTTGGCATTGGTTTTCTCACCATTCTTATACTGGTTCCATACCTTCTGGATGACGCCGTAGGCCTCATTCCAGTCCTTCAGGAATTGAGCATAATTCTTTGCACCGGTGTTGTTCCCGTATCCGTACCAATTCGCATGGTCCGGCTCGTTAAACGGCATGAATACGATTTTGTCCGGATGCTCGGCGTTGGCGAGAATTTTGTTCATCACCACTTCAAGCACTTCATCAAAATCCCAAGTGCCGTTTCCGGTTTCCGTATAGGTGCCGTAATCCGAAGCATTGACGTCCCCGTCCAATTTGTAGGTTCGGGTGTCTCCTGGACGCTTGCCGCTGGTGTATGGCCAATCCGGATACCAATCCTGGAGATTGACCACCAGTTCCTCACCACCATTGGAGAAGAACTGGTTTTCGACGGCGAGCACATCGGCACTAGGATGCTGCAAACCGCTTGGCGGCTTCTGCGAAGTGACGTATACCCGCGCACCGTCGACGATCGCATCCGTCGGCGATCCATCATCGCCAACGCCATACAACATTCCAGAAGCTCCGCCGTAGAAATCGCCGGTTTCAGTGCCGTAATCCACATTCAACGTTTGTACGGCTTTGCTCTCATCAGCGACAGCAGCTGTTGTCGCCGCTCCCAAAGGCAAAAGCATGGAGGCCACGGCAACAATACCAATCGACGTCCTTCTTAATCGAGGTTTGAATGGCATATTTTTCTCCCTTTCATTTCTTCTTTGAATTAGTGGAAAATCTAATAAATGGCTGGAACTCGTAAGAATCCCAGCCATGGAAAATGATGCTCAGCACTGAGTGATTTCAATGAGACGAATGGTCTCGGGCTTGCATCGTGGAATGCGCACTCCAACCGTGGCGAGCGCGGCGCCCGTCATCGTCGCATTTCCAATGGGACCGACCTCGTTCAAGGATTCAAGAGCCGCCGAAACGGGTTCCGGACCGGTCCACGAAAGCTTGTAACGAGCAAGGGGGTCAAGTCCCGGAATACGTAGCCACATACCACGATTCGACTGGGATTCACCCATCTGCACATGCGCGATAATCGCATGGGATTTATCATCCGCGATGACACCGTGGGCCAATACGGCCGAATCAGCCACATCCAGACGCACAAAACGTCCGGAATGCAGGAAGTCGCGATTCGCCTTGTACCAAGCCACCCATGAAGCCAATTCGTCAAGATCGGACTCACTGGCCTTGGTGATGTCCCATTCAATGCCGAAGCTGTGGAAGACCGCTGTGGCAGCGCGGAACGCGATGGAATAGGTACGGCCGGTCTGCTGAGAGCTGGGCTGCGAGATATGCGCACCGAGCAGTTCAGGCGCCACGGTCTGCACGGTCCAACGCTGGATAAGCTGACGTGCGAGAGCGTCGGTGTCATCGGAATTCCAGAAGCGACGTACCCTCTCCACAACGCCCATATCGATGCGGCCTCCTCCGGAAGCGCAAGATTCCCATGCGATGTGAGGGAATTCGGCACGCAACGTGTCGAGAAGCCTGTAATAGGCGAGTGTCTGCTGATGAACGGCCGGAGCGCCGCCACGTACCTGGGATCCAGCTTCCAGAAGGTTGCGGTTGTGATCCCACTTCACATAATCGATGTCGTATGCGGACAGCACCTTGAACATGGCATCATGAATATGGTCAAAGACCGCGGGATTTGAAAGATCCGCAACCAGCTGGTTGCGCTGTAGAATCGGCACACGGTTTGATGCCTGCAGCACCCAATCAGGATGCTCGCGATAGAAATCCGAATCCGGATTGACCATTTCCGGTTCGAACCACAATCCGAATTCCATGCCAAGCTTATGCACGGCGTCAACGAGAGGCGTCAATCCTTCAGGCCATACGTCCGGATCAACCCACCAATCGCCCAGACCGGCATGGTCGTCACGGCGCAGATGGAACCAGCCGTCATCGAGCACATACCGTTCCACTCCGATGCGGGCCGCACGACGTGCAATCTCCAACAGTCGGTCAAGGTTGTGATCGAACATCACACCTTCCCATACGTTGAGGATCACAGGCTGCTTGGCCGGATGCTCAGGCAAGGAACGCTGCCATGTATGCAAGCTTGCGCTGATGCCGTCCAGACCTGCGTTGGACGCGGTGATCATCACCCAAGGAGTGCTGTAGGACTCGTCTTTGCCCAGCGTCACCTCACTGGGGGATAGCAATTCGCCCGCATTGATACCAGCTTCATCAGAACTGTTACGGTCCACCTCGAGCGTGCTGTTCCCGCTCCAAGCCAACTGAACCAGCATTACCCTGCCATGGCCGAAGTCGAAACCTGGTGTTCCTGCCACCATAATCTGTCCTTCGAATCCGGGGCGTCCGTATCGGCATTCACGCAACCACGTGCCATCCGCGATGGCACGACGCTGCGGATCACGTTCGTGTTCATGCCGCCCGGTGAAGTCCATGATCTCAGTCAGATCATCGCTCAGCGGCACATGCACGTTCAACGCATCAAGCAGGTATTCGCTATCACCCGTATTCGTCAGCGTATGGCGGACACGCAACGTACCGCCTTTCAAAGTCTCCAATTCGGTGCGAAGGGCCAATTGAGCATCGTCATCCTTGGCATCGATAGTCAGATGATCTTCATCACCGAACGTATTCGAAACCACGAAACGCGGAGACCATGCGGTGCCTGCCAGCAAGGAGCCAAGTGAATCGACACTAACCCGCTGCCCGCGGATACCTGGACGCAGGAACACGTCCTCGGAATGTTCCACGAGCAACGGCGTCGGGCGCGGAGACTGCTTGGGCAGATCATCCATACCATCTGCGGACGATAGGGCGAAGACTCCCAACACGTCCGGCAGATCATCACCTATCGTCGGCCGTGTCAATGTGATACGGGTGATTTCATCGGTATCGGAAATCGAAGGGAACAGCATAACAAAACTCCTAAAAGGTTGATCTCACTTCTCAGCGCCAGCGACCATGCCTGCGATGAAGTACTTCTGCAGGAACAGGTAGGCGATGACCATAGGCGCGGCGGCAATCAGGGATGCAGCTGCCGCGGTACCGAGGTTGCTGCTGTTGGCGGCAAAGAAGGAAGCGACTCGCGGAGCGATAGTCTGTGCGGAGGTATCGGTCAGGATATAGCCAGACAGAGCATATTCGTTCCACACGGTGGTGCCCGTCATGATCACGACGGTGGCGGTGACGGGCTTAAGCGTGGGCAGAATCAGCTTCATGAAGATGGTGAATCTATTCGCTCCGTCGATCATGCCCGCTTCATCGATAGAATTTGGGATAGCCTTGATGAAGTTCGTGTACAGGAACACGGAAAGCGGAAGATTGGTTGCAGCAAGCACCAACGAAATACCCCAATAAGTGTTCACGCCACCCATATCGACGAGCAGAGAATACAGCGGCACCAGAATCGACAGCGGCGGAACCATCATCATGGCAAGAATCAACGCGGAGATCACACCATTGAACTTGGTCTTGCGTCGAGCCAGCGGATATGCGGCCATCGCACCCAGGACGCACACCAGCAGCGTGGTGATGACGGTGACGACGATGCTGTTGAACACGGACTGGAAGATGTTGCCGTCAGTAACGGCCGCGATCCAGTTGCTCCATGCGATATCATGCAAGCGCGGCATCAATGTCGAGGAGGTGTCGTCCTGCGGCTTCATCGATACGTTGATGGCCAGATAGAACGGCAGCAGCTGGCAGACCGCCACGATTCCGAGGAAAAGGTAGATTGCCCAGCGGCCCTTCTGGTAGCCGATGAAATCTGGGTTCTGTGCTTGAGTTTGCTTCTTGCGAGTCATATCAGGCCTCCCAATTCAGCTTTGCCAGACCGACATTGAGCAAGTACGTCAGCACGGCGATGATAACGAACAGAACTACGCCCAACGCCGACGCATAGCCAGCGTTCTGCGCGTCGAAGTACACCGAGGAGATGTACGTGGACAGCGAGTTGGTCGCGTAGCCAGGGCCTCCACCGGTAAGAATCTTGATCATATCGAACAGCTTGAGTCCGCCGATGAGGTTGAGCACCACGGAAGTGGTGAAAGACGGCTGCAGCAACGGCAACGTGATGTTCCAGAACTTGTTCCAGCCAGTGGCGCCATCCAAGCTCGCAGCCTCCATGACGGACTGATCCAAAGTCTGCAATCCGGCGAGATAGATGATCATCGAAACACCAACGAACTGGATTGAGTTGATGACGGTGATGATGATGACGGAAGCGGTCGGATTATTGAACCAAGCCTGCTTTTGGAAACCGAGCGCGGTCATAACAGTGTTCAAGGCACCCTGCTGGTACTGGAAGATGAAGTAGTACATCGTGCCCATGATGACCGGAGCGACCAAAGCCGGCAGATAGATGATGGCTCGCAGGAGATTGCGACCCTTAATTCTAGCGTTCAGCAACAGCGCTAGTCCCAAGCCGAGAATCTGCTGGATGATGGTTGAACCGACGCCGTAAACCAACGTATTAACCAGCACAAGCTTGAAATTCGCGTCTTTGAAAAGCTGCTTGTAATTGAGCGCCCCCACAAAGCTCTTGTCCGGGCTATAGCCATCCCAATTGGTCAGCGACAGGAAAAACCCATTGACCAACGGATAGACGATAAACACCACCAGCAGAATGATCACCGGCAAGTAGAAGAGATTGATCGAAGCCCCGTGGAAGCGGCCTTTCCGCTGCGTTGGGACTGCGGGAGAAGATGGCTGCAGACTCATTTTTCTAATGCTCCCTGAATAGTTGATTACGTACAGTTTTGATGGGGTATTCGGCCTGCCGCCGATTCGTCAAGCAGGCCGAATACCGAGGCAATCCATCAATCAGGCGTTTTTCTTCGCCCACATGGTGGTGAAGTTGGTGCTCATCTGGTCCGCCGCACTCTTCGCGTTGAGCTGACCGGTGATCAGGCCGTCAGTGGATTTGCACAAGGTGTCCCACATGCCGTCCGGTAGGTACATGCGGTCGAAGAACGGCACCGTCTTGGAGCTCTTCTCGTTCACCCAGTAGTTGTAGGTGTCGTTGATCTTGCCAAGGTTCACGTTGACGCCCTTGAGGGCGGAATCGTTGTTGGTCATCTTGGTGAGCTTGGTCATGTTGGCTGGCTTGGCGAGGAAATCGATGTACTTCAGCGCGATGTCCTTGTTCTTGCCGGTCTTGGAGGCACCGACCGCCCAGTCTTCGCCAAGGGTCACGTAACGGTCGCCGCTTTCAGTCGGAGTGGCCATGAATCCCAAGTTGACGTTGGAATTGAAGGTCTGAATCTGCGAAGCATGCAGGTTGGAACGGAAGTAGAACGCCGCCTGGCCGTTCGCCATCAGCTTCTCGATATCGTCTTGGGTGGCGGAAGTGTAATCCGGGTTGAAGTATCCCTTCTTCGCCCAGCCTTCGATCAGGCCGGATTCCTTCTGGTACACGGAGGAATCGAACTTGCCTTTCTGCAGCTTCTTCAATTCGCCGTCGTTGTACCACGATGACGCGGTCAGGTCGGCAAGATCGCCGGCGATTGCGGTGTCCTTGCCACCTGCGACCACACAGGTCAGACCAGCGTCCTTGACCTTCTGGCACGCGTCATTGAACTCATCCCATGTGTTCAGCTCGTTCGGATCAACGCCCACCTTGTCAAGAACGTCCTTGTTGTACAGCACGCCGGTGACCTGAATATCAAGCGGAAGAGCGTAGAAAGTACCGTCGTCCTCCATGAAGGCTTCCTTGGTGATTGGCTTCATCTTGGAAGCCCAACTTCTGTTTTGTAAAGGCTCAAGGAACTTAGCATAACGGTCACGGGACCAGCCGTGGGTGTTCCACAGATCCGGCGCGTTCTTCGCGGCTAGACGCACCTTGATATCGTTGGTGAAATCCTGAGAAGCCGGAATCAGATTGATCTCAACGCCCGGATTGGCTTTTTCAAATTCGTCGGTAATGGACTGCAGCGTCTTCAAATGTACGGAACCGGTCGCCATGCCTGTAATGAAGTCCAGCTTCTTGCCGCTGGAGGATGCAGAACCACATGCAGAGAACGCGGTAACAATCATAGCCGCGGAAGCGACGCCCGCGATAAGCTTGTTGATCTTCTTCATTATTACTCCATTGTTTTGCAGTACTTTGCTACATTGCACCAAGTCTGAATCAATGCTCCTTCATCAATCAAACTCGATGTGTGTGATTGATTCTACGCGAGTAGATTAGAAAATGCAAAATTGGACAAAAACGGCGTGTTCCAACATGTGCGAAAGTATCCATGTTTCATGCAATCGTTGAATAATAAGGGATTATAGTTAATAGAAAATATCTACTCGGCATATCTCATTATCTGCAACACATCATTGCTACACGGGTAGATTTAGTGATAGACTACGACGTAGATTGCATGAAATCATCAAGATGTCGCATCAACGTTGAGCACAAGCTGAACGCGGACCAACAGTTAGGAACCTCATGATGGAAATGAGACACGGCAAAGAAACACATCGAGCAACCCGCGCAGATGTGGCGCAATTAGCACATGTGTCCACAGCCGTGGTGAGCTACGTATTTAACAATGGCCCACGAAACGTTGCGCCGGAAACCGCAGCCAAGGTGCGCGCCGCGGCCAAAAAACTCAACTATCGCCCCAATTCGATGGCACGAGCCCTGCGCACAGGCTCCTCAAAGACCTTGGGCATCATCGTTCCCGATTTGTCGAACCCTTTCTTCTCCGACGTATACAACGCGCTGGAAACCAACGCCGCACAAGAAGGGTATTCAACCCTATTCATGGCATCCCACCAAGACCCTAACAAGGAACTGGACCGCGTATCCCGTCTCATCGCACGTGACGTGGATGCCATCATCATCGCATCGGCCCAGCCCACTTCGAATCTTGCCGCGGTGCCGCGCAAGGAATGTCGGTTCGTATTCATGGATCAGACCCAAGCCATTCCAGGAGCCAAATGCGTATCCACGGATTTCCAGGCCGCGGTGCAACTGGCCGTGCACCACCTTATGGGACATGGACGTCGCAATATCGCCATGCTTACAGGTAAAGCGGAAGAAGGTCTGAATGATAAGCGCATCCAAGGCTGGTATCAGGCGCACAAGGCAAATAGGTTGCCGGTCGGCCCGATAATGCAGGCGCACTACACCCGTCAAGGCGGCTACCAGGCGACCATCGACTTGCTGAACTCAGATCAGCATACTGACGCAATTTTCGCGGATTCCGATTTGGAAGCCATCGGTGCATTGCGCGCCATGCACGAACAGGGGATACGAGTACCGGAAGATATCGCGTTGATTTCGTTCGACGGAACCGTTGACTCTCAATTCACATGGCCTTCGTTAAGCGTCATCCAGCAAAATGCGCAAGCAATTGCGAATTGCGTGTTCAAAGCGGCAACGGATCCTCAGAACACTCCCGACCTGCAGCTTATCGACTCCACGCTTGTGCCGCGCGAATCCTGCGGATGCATGTAGAAACATATTCACCGTTGAGTCGGGGACCAGCACGCCATCAGATAGGCACACACTTCGAATGCATCTTCATTGAAGCCATACCCTTACACACAGGTAATTACGATATCTACAAAAATTTTGTGCATCCGAATAAAGGGTGACAGCATTGGAAGCTCGGCTCTGATGGTGCAATCATCAGAGCCGAGCTTCCAATGCTTAACAGGTTTCTAATGCAGTCAGTCCTGCTTCTTCGGCTTCAGCGCGCTGGGCACCGGCATCGGGATGGGGGGATGGGCTTGTGCGGCTTCGGCGCGGCCTTTGCCGCCGGAAACTCGCCACTCGTGGCCTTCGCCGCGGCTTCCGCGGCCCACTTGGCGTATTCGTCAAGGTCATCGGCGGAATCGGAAGACGTTTGACCGTCCCCAACGGTCTCATCTTCGGCGTCCACATCGTGAGAATACTTGGCTTCGATATCGGCAAACGGGTCGAAGGAACCAGAACCGGGCTCCTGAGCACCGAGCTCCTTGGCAAGCTCATCGTAATCGGTGTCGGTGGTCAGGTACTTGAGCTTTCGGGCTATTTTCTGCTGTTTGGCTTTCTGACGTCCGCGGCCCATCTGACCCCCTGAAATTACTGTGCTATCAATTCATCAAACAAGAGAGTACCACTTATTGCGCATTATTTCGTTGTCGGCTCAGACTTTTACGATAAAATCGTTGATTTTCTTAAGAAAAGGACACGTATGACGGACGAAACCCAGGAGCAGCAGATCACTGCTGTCGGCAATGAAATGAGCGCCAGCTTCCTCGCCGCAAAGAAGCGTTCGAACGCGACGCTGGCCAAGCTGGAGGAGCATCCGGAGAAGTTCACCATGCTCACCGGCGACCGTCCGACCGGCCGTCTGCACCTCGGCCACTACTTCGGCTCCATCCGCGAGCGCGTGGCCATGCAGAACCGTGGTGTGAACTCGAACATCATCATCGCCGACTACCAGGTGATCACCGACCGCGACACCACCGAGCACATCGAGGACAATGTGCTCAACCTGGTGCTCGACTACATGGCCGCCGGCATCGACCCGAACAAGACCATGATCTTTACCCATTCCGCCGTTCCGGCCGAGAACCAGCTCATGCTGCCGTTCCTATCCCTGGTCACGGAGGCCGAGCTGCACCGCAACCCGACCGTGAAGTCCGAAATGGAGGCTTCCGGCCATGCGCTGACCGGCCTGCTGCTCACCTACCCGGTGCATCAGGCTTGCGACATCCTGTTCTGCAAGGCCAACGTGGTGCCGATCGGCAAGGACAACCTGCCGCACGTCGAAATCACCCGCACCATCGCACGCCGCTTCAACGAGCGCTACGCGAAGAAGAACCCGGTGTTCCCGGAGCCGAGCGCCATCCTGTCCGAAGCGCCGGAGATCCCGGGTCTTGACGGCCGCAAGATGAGCAAGTCCTACGGCAACTCCATCATGCTGGGCGCCACCGCGGAGGAGACCGCCAAGCTCATCAAGAAGAGCCCGACCGATTCCGAGCGCCGCATCACCTTCGACCCGATTGCCCGCCCGCAGGTCTCCGCGCTACTGACCACCGCCGGTCTGGTGACCGGCCGCGATCCGAAGGACATCGCCGAGGAAATCGGCGACTCCGGTGCAGGCGCGCTGAAGAAGTACGTGATCGAATCCGTGAACGAGTTCCTGGCCCCGCACCGCGAGCGCCGCGCCGAATTGGCCAAGGATATGGATTCCATCCGCGACATCCTGCATGACGGCAACAAGCGCGCGAACGAAATCGCCAATGAGACGCTGCAGCAGGTGCGCGACGCCATGGGCATGCGCTACTAAGTTTGCAATCGGCATCCTGACGCGTTAGCGGATTGGCCGTGTTCCTCCGGGAGCACGGCCAATCCGCTTATTCATGGCAGATTCAGAGGCTACCGTTCTGCTAGGTGGCTTATTTGTGGCATGGAAAACGGGAAACCCCGTGTATGTCCGTCGGAATTCCAATGGACATACACGGGGTTTCCTGAATCAGGTGCCACAAACAAGCCACTTGACATTTCCCTGTTGTCGGAATCTGCCATAAACAAGCGACATGGCACCAAAGGCCGACCTTCGGCGTTGCAGGAGGTGCAACACCCACCGCGGGGCGATTCAGATCTGCGAGCGCTTCTCCCCTGCGGCGATTTCTGCGGCCACGAGGTCGTCGTCCACGTGGCGGTCGTCCGGATCGTCGAGATAGTGGTCGAATTCGTGCAGCACTTCCGCGCTTGGCGCAGGCGTGAGCAGCGAGATCACCACGATGAACAGCAGCGAGACGATGAACGCCGGCAGCAGCTCGTAGATGGCGAAGATGCCACCGAGCGGCTTGACGAGGTTGTGCCAGATGAGCACGGTGGCCGTGCCGGACAGCATGCCCGCGATCGCGCCGTACTTGTTGGTGCGCCTCCAGTACAGCGAGGTGAGCATCAGCGGTCCGAAGGATGCGCCGAGGCCGGCCCACGCGTACGAGACCACTTGGAAGATCGAGGAGTTCTGGTCGAACGCCACCACGATACCGAACACGAACATGACGAGCAGCGTGATGCGCGCCACCATCATCACCTGGCGGTCGGTGGCCTTGCGATGCAGCAGCCCGTGGAAGATGTTCTCGCCGACGGCCGAGGCGCCGATGATCATGTACGAGGACGAGGAGCTCATGGACGCGGCGAAGATGCCGGATACGACGATGCCGCACATGAAGCTCGGCAGCAGCGCCTGCGACACCACGATGAAGATGTTCTCCGCGGCCGCCTGCGTGGCGAACTGCGTCGGCATCATGGCACGGCCGACCAGGCCGATGCACACGCCGCACGCCAGCGAGATCACGCACCACGTGGTGGCGATGATGCGGGATTTCTTGATTTCCTCGGAACTGCGGATGGACAGGAACCGCACGAGCACCTGCGGCATGCCGAAGTAGCCCAGGCCCCACGCGAGCATGGAGATGATGGTGATGATGCCGTAGTCGGCGGGCGCGCCGAACATGGCCTGTCCGGCCTTGACGATCTGCTCGCCGGCGTCGTTGAGGATCGGCGTGGCCACATGCGTGCCGTCGAGGAATCCCGGAATGCCCTTGAGGAAGGCGACGGTATTGTCGATGCCGCCGGCGGACGCCACGGAGCCGATGAACACCACGGCCAGCGCGAAGAACATGAGCAGGCCCTGGATGAAGTCGGTCACGACCACGGACAGATAGCCGCCGATGATGGTGTACGCGAACACGATGGCGGCGCCGATCACCATGGTCAGGTGGTAGTCCCAGCCGAACAGCGTGGAGAAGAGTTTGCCGACGGTCACGAAGCAGCTGCCGACGTACACGCAGAAGAATACGAGGATGATGAGCGCAGCGATGGTGGATACGATATTGCGATCGTCATGGAAGCGCTTGGAGAAGAAGTCCGGAATGGTGATCGCGTCGCCGGCCACCACGGAGTAGCGGCGCAGACGGCGTGCGACGAGTTTCCAGTTGAGGTACGTGCCGAGCGCCAGACCGATGGCCGTCCACATCGGGTCGGCCGCGCCGGTGAAGTAGGCGACGCCCGGCAGGCCCATAAGCAGCCAGCCGCTCATGTCGGAGGCTTCCGCGCTCAATGCCGTCAGCCACGGTCCGACGCCACGCCCACCCGCGAAATACTGTTTGGTGGAGGAATTGGACCTCTTGGAGTAGATGAAGCCGATGGTCAGCATGGCCGCGAAGTACAAGACCATGGCCAGCAGCACCCAGAAATCTTTGGTTACCAAGTGTTTTTACCCTTCTGCAGGTTATTAAATGTCGTAGCGCCAGGATTTATCGGTCACTACTCGTGCCATCGCCAGGCCGATTGGCAGGCAGATGATCACCATGAACGCACGGAACGCCCAATCGAGCGCGTTCAGCGTATCGAACTGGCCGAGGTGGAACATGGCCTGGTACATATACAAACCGGGCACCATGATCACAATAGACGGAACCGTCAGGCAAATGCGCGGATATCCCAAATGCGGAGCAAGCAGGCCGTGACGCACCGCCGAACGCCATGCGGAGGCGAGCAGGCCGGCAAGGAACGCGCCGATGAACGCGCCGGCTTCCGCGGGCACGCCCAAGTCGACGATTTCCAATCGCAAAGTATCGGTGATGGCGCCGATGGTGGCGGCGACGAGGCACATGCGCTGCGGGGAATTGAACATCACGGAGAAGCCCCACACACCGATGAACGCGAACAGCATGCGCAGCAGGCAGTTGATGACGGGGTTCAGTCCGAGCGGCTCGAATCCCTGCGGATTCAGGTGCACGATCGAAGCGACCATCCAGCCTGCCAACGTGGCCATCAGAATGATGCACAGCACGTAGGTGAGTCGTTGCACGCCTGATGGGAAGTCGATTTTCGCCATGTCAAGTCCGCCGGTTATCAGCGGGAATCCGGGGATGACGAACAGCATCGCGCCGATATACGCGGTGTCGTGCTGCAAGGCGATCGGATCGAACAGGCCAATCAGTCGCAGCATGCCGGTGCATGCCAGCGCGGCGACGGCCACGCAGACAAACGTCACGAAGAATTGGTTGAGATGGTGGGCGAACAGGCGGCGACGCAGCCAGTGGCCGAGGCCGGCGCCGACGAACGCGCCGATCATGTCGTACGGGCCGCCGCCGAGCAGGAACACGAAGGATGCGCAGGCGCAGGCGGACGCGAGTCCCGCGAAGGCCGGCGAATACAGCGGTTTGCGACGTTCGATCATGTCGAGTCGCTCGTGCGCCTGCCGTACGGTGACGCCTTGCGATTCGCCCGCGGCCTTCCCGATATGGTCGAAATGCTCGGCATATTCCTTCGGCGGTTTGCAGTTGCGGTTCTTACGCGGCTTTTCCGCGACCGAATCGCCATTGCTACGTCCGGCCGCGGCCGCCGCCTCGATATCGCGCATGTGCAGCGGACGTGCGGTGGAATCGCCTTCCTGCGCGCGTTCCGTGACCATTTCCAGCGCGTCGAGAACGGGATCGTCGGAACCTTCCTGGTTCTGCTCGGCCTTCTGCCGTTCCTTGAGCTGCTTGGACAGTTCGGCCGACACCTGCGAGGCGTCGCGCTTGTCGAGATGCTGCATCAGCCCTTCGGAAACGTCGGATTGGCTGTGGTACATAGAGCCTTTGCCGAGGTTGACGTTGAACCAGTCGGCAAAGTGCTCGAGCAGCCAGATGCGTTCGGTGTTGACGCCGGTGGTCGGCAGGTCGACGACTTCGGTGATGCGGTCCTTGCCGTCCGTGCAGGAGGCCTCGATGTCGGTGAGGTTCACGTCGGCGCGCACGTGCACGCCTAACGGATAGGCGATGCGGTGCATCATTTCGCGGACGCGGAAGCTTCCCGTTCCGGCGCCAAGGTCGAGCATGCCGACACGGACGATCACGCTGGCTTTCGCTGCGATGCCCGCTTCGGTGACCGGCTTGTCCCAATCGCGTTCGATGTCTTCCATATCGAGCGGGATGGAGTGTGTGTGGAATTTGCTGACTGCCTTCGCGCTGTTGTCAACACGTTCAGCATTCTCGTCATGTTCATGTAGTGCGCTCACAGTATTCAGGTCTAACGTGTGGGCTGGTCGGATATTTTCCGAACATTCCCACATGCCCATTTTCCGGACATTCAATGTCCACGATGCGAACCATTCCGGCGTTTCCGTAACCAAACTGTCGATTTGCCGCGCCTACAATGGTCGAGCATTTACCCACCAAGCTTAGGGCTGTGGGCTCGCAACAGACGGCCAAAACAATCGCGGAGGTGCCGCGAAGGACCGACAGACCGAGCAACCCGATGGTTTGGAGAAGGAGGTCTGATGACAACTGAAAACGAACAGATCACGCCTGCGGACGCGGCTATCGTCTCGTCCGGCACCGGCACCAAGGGCCCTGAGGAGCGTGATCTTCCCGCATCCCTCAAAGGGGAAATGGATCTGTGCCTGCAGATTCTTCGCGAGGTGCTCGGTGAGTTCGATGAAAACCTGTTGGCCAAGTTCGATGAAGTGCGCGAACACGCGCTGAAGGCCAGTGACGAACGTTTCTCCGGCATTCTGACCGACACGAATCCCGACCAGGACGACCTGCAGAAGGTGGTCGACATCGTCGACAAGATGGATGTCCACGACGCCCAACTGCTGGCTCGCGCCTTCACCACCTACTTCCATCTGGCCAACCTGTGCGAGGAGAACTACCGCGTCTCCGTGCTGCACCAGCGCGAGGCCGCCGTGGATGAAGATCAGGCCGTCGATCCGGTGAACGAAATGACCTGCGCCTACCACCAGCTCATCAACGAGATGGGTCCGGCCAGGGCCAAGGAGCTGCTCGACCAGCTCGAGTTCCATCCGGTGTTCACCGCGCATCCGACCGAAGCCCGCCGTAAGGCCGTGGAAGGCAAGATCCGCCGCATCTCCCAGCTGCTCGAAGCGCATAAGCTGCTCGGCGGCTCGGACAAGAAGGAAAACTCCCGTCGACTCTTCAACGAGATCGACGCGCTGTTCCGCACCTCCCCGATCGCGCTGAAGAAGCCGACTCCGGTTGAGGAAGCCGACACCATTCTTGATATCTTCGACAACACGCTGTTCTACACCATTCCGCAGGTCTACCGTCGTTTCGACGACTGGGTCCTCGGAGACAAGGCCGGCCTCGTGCCGCCGGTGTGCCCGGCGTTCTTCCATCCGGGAAGCTGGATCGGTTCCGACCGTGACGGCAACCCGAACGTCACCGCCAAGGTGAGCCGTCAGGTGGCCCGCAAGTTCAGCGACCACGTGCTGGGCGCGCTGGAGATCGAAACCCGCCGCGTCGGCAAGAACCTGACGATGGAGGCCGAGACCACCCCGCCGAGCGCCGAGCTCAAGTCCCTGTGGAACCACCAGAAGGAAATGAGCGAGCGTCTGACCGACAAGGCCGCGCTGATCTCCACCAAGGAGCTGCACCGCGCCGTCATGCTGGTCATGGCAGACCGTCTGAAGGCCACCATCGACCGCGACGCCGACCTCATGTACCACTCCTGCGAGGACTACATCGCCGATCTGAAGACCGTGCAGCGTTCCCTCGCCGAAGCCAACGCCAAGCGTTCCGCCTACGGTCCGCTGCAGGACCTCATCTGGCAGGCCGAGACCTTCGGCTTCCACATGGTCGAGATGGAGTTCCGTCAGCATTCCGTCGTGCATTCCCGCGCTCTGGAGGACATCCGCGAGCATGGCCTGCACGGTGAGCGTGGCGAGCTGCAGCCGATGACCCACGAGGTGCTCGACACCTTCCGCGCGCTCGGTTCCATCCAGAAGCGCAATGGCATCAAGGCCGCCCGCCGTTACATCATCTCCTTCACCAAGAGCGCCCAGAACATCAAGGACGTGTACGAACTGAACCGTCTGGCGTTCTCCCACCCCGAGGATGTTCCGACCATCGACGTGATTCCGCTGTTCGAGCAGCTTGAGGATCTGCAGAACTCGGTGGACGTGCTTGAGGAAATGATCAAGATCCCGGAGGTCCAGGCTCGTCTGAAGGCCACCGGCGGCAAGATGGAAGTCATGCTCGGCTACTCCGACTCCTCGAAGGACGCCGGCCCGACCTCCGCCACCCTTGCCCTGCACTCCGCGCAGGAGCGCATCGCCAAGTGGGCCGAATCGCACGACATCGACCTGACCCTGTTCCATGGCCGCGGCGGCGCCGTCGGTCGTGGCGGCGGCCCGGCCAACCGCGCCGTGCTCGCACAGCCGGTCGGCTCCGTGAAGTGCCGTTTCAAGCTCACCGAGCAGGGCGAGGTCATCTTCGCCCGCTACGGCAACCCGGTGCTTGCCATCCGCCACGTGGAGTCCGTCGCAGCCGCAACGCTGCTGCAGTCCGCTCCGAGCGTTGAGAAGCGCAACACGGATATGACCAAGAAGTACGCCGACATGGCCAGCAAGCTCGACGAGGCCGCGCACAACCGCTTCCTCGACCTGCTGAACACCGACGGCTTCGCACCGTGGTTCTCCACCGTCACGCCGCTGACCGAAATCGGCCTGCTGCCGATCGGCTCCCGTCCGGCAAAGCGTGGTCTGGGCGCCAAGTCCCTCGACGACCTGCGCACCATTCCGTGGATCTTCTCCTGGGCCCAGGCCCGCATCAACCTGGCCGCATGGTACGGCCTCGGCACCGCGTGCGAGCAGTTCGGCGACCTGAACACCTTGCGTCAGGCGTACGAGGAGTGGCCGCTGTTCTCCACGTTCATCGACAACATCGAAATGTCGCTGGCCAAGACTGACGAGCGCATCGCCAAGATGTACCTCGCCCTCGGCGACCGTGAGGACCTCAACAAGAAGGTTCTCGACGAGATGGAGCTCACCCGCAAGTGGGTGCTCAAGACGTACCATGCGCACCCCCCCCCCGTGCCGGCCCGGCCCACCCGCATCCGCTCGCCGTACGTGGATGCGCTGTCCGTCACCCAGGTGCTCGCCCTCGGCTCGCTGCGCAAGCGCGTGGACAAGGAAGAGCTCACGCACGGCCAGAAGGAGAACTACACCTACCTGATCCTGTGCACCGTTTCGGGCGTCGCCGCAGGCCTGCAGAACACGGGCTGATTTCGGGCTGACTGCCTAGATGACGCGAGCGGGGAGGTTCCGTGCCGATAAACGGCGCGGGCCTCCCCGTTCGCGTCGCGCGGCCCTAGCCTGGCCGGCGACAGCGCACAAAACAGGCACGCAGGCCGAGCGACAGACTCCCAATCATCCGACGTAACCCGGCGCCTATCCGCGTTTACCCACGCCGCGACACGACAGCCATCGTGGGCTTATACAACTGGTTCGGTCAGACTTATATTCTCGGCAGATTGAGCCTAGTCCACATTTCTCTATTTCTTCCTCGTCCTGCTTATAACCCCAATGACAACCCTTTTGGTTACGGCTTTCCTTCATGACAAACTGTCTTGGAAGAAGATTGTTCGCATCATAGCGCTGTCTTACTGTTTGACCATATTGGGTGTATTTCTGAACGAGTTGTGTTGTTGACGGAAGACGCCGCACTCGAAGGTTTTTGTTCAGCGCCTAACATGCAGCACTAGCATACTTATCCTCAATCCACTCATGATTCAGTAACAACTGCATGACTCCTGAAACACAGACACATAGCGAAGCCCTCGTTTGCAACTTCCACGAGAGAGAACCTTTGCTATTTTCACTAGAAAATCACACCCTAGAGTGCACCCCTACTCATTTTCCATTAGAATACTCTTAATATCTTAATCATTGTCGATTGAGATTAAATTTTCACATGGAGGAAATTATGAAATCCAGAAGAGTTTTTTATTCTCCACAATTATCTCAGTTTGCCTATGCACAGTTATGACCACTCCAGCCTTTGCTGTAAATTGGTAGCAGGTTGGATGGATTGTCGCCAATAACGTCATCGACCGGGTAGTCAATCTCGATGGGCAAAGTTCAAATGATCAATATTCCACCTATATGGTTTCACCTTCCATTGTTTTCAACAATGGCACCAATGGGGGCGAATTCTATATGCGCCCTCAAGTCTCCAGCCGTGTGACCAGTTTCGAAATGCACGCGCATAGAGCTAACCCCGTCGATTTTGGAGCCAATATAGTTCTAGCCTTGTCCACAACCTCAGGCAAAAGGGTTATCAATAAAACAGTAGGGACAAACCAGAAGGAGAACAGTGCAGTACATATATCTCACAGCACTTGCCCTGCTAGGATTATGTATGCTTATTTTTCCAAGGCAACTCTGGAAAATAAGCAATTTCCTCTGGACTCAAAAAGGAGATCCGAGCAATCTATACACATCCTTAATGAGAATAAGCGGTGCCGCCTTTCTTGTTTTAGCTCTTATTCTTTTCATCTTCTGCAGACTGCAGTAACACCTACCTGATCCTGTGCACCGTGTCGGGTGTCGCAGCAGGCTTGCAGAACACCGGCTGATTTTAGCCAGTTTCTTTCAGGGTCCCCGTTCGCACTGCCGATCGGGGACCCTTTTTCATACCTATATCTGCCTTATATATGGCAGAATCGGAGCCTTGCCATGAGCCTTCTCGCTTATATATGGCAGACCATCATGCGAAAAACCCACTTCGGGGGTACATTTTTCCGGTTTTTCACCTTTGGGACTGCCATACATAAGCGAAATATCACCGGACAGAACACGAAATCTGCCATACATAAGCGAGATATCGCTCTATTCCCCAGCGAACGGTCAGACCAAAACGTATGATGTTGGCTAGCCTGAACAATGAGGGGTGGAGTCAATGGCAGACGAACTGTTTGTAGACCAAGACGAGGTCGAAGGCACGGCAAGCGGCGTTTGGAGCCGCATGCTGGCAGGTAATCGCAGGTTTGCGGAGGGCAAACCGGAACATCCGAATCGTGGCGCTGAAGCACGCGAGGCACTTGTGGACACACACGCACCGGAAGCGGCCATACTGAGCTGCTCCGACGCGCGAGTAAGCCCGGATATTATTTTCGATTCCGGTCTTGGCGACCTGTTCACGGTTCGCACGGCCGGTCAAATCATCGACGAAGCCGTGATTGCGTCCCTAGAATACGCGGTGACCGTACTCGGCGTACGTTTGCTGGTAGTGCTCGGCCATCAGAATTGCGGTGCGATCAAGCAAGTTTCCAAGGATTACGAAGCGTTACTGCACGAATTGACCGCCGATGCGGAAGATTCGCTGATGGCCGCCGACAGCATTTCCGACATCGACGAACGCATCTGCGATTCGGATTCGATCATGATGCGCACGGTCGGTTTTTCGATTTGGCAGGCGCACGAATCGGAACTGGAATCGGCGGAGGATTTCGAGCGCGTGCACATCGCACGCACCATCGAACAGCTGGTGGAACGTTCCGAAGTGATCCAGCGCGCGCTGGCCGAGGATCGGCTGATGATCACGGGCGCACGCTACCAGCTCGATTCCGGCAAGGTGGAAGTGCTGAGCTTCTGACGATTTTCCGGAAAAAGACGGCTTCCGGATCCGTTGCGTCGCGCTGTTTTGACATGCCGTTGCTTTAGATTGGAATCATGTCGCTTGGTTTGAACATCCTTCTGATTTTCATTTTCCTGCTGCTCGGTTCCGTGTTCGCCGGCACCGAACTGGCGCTGGTCAGCCTGCGCGGATCGCAGATCGACCAGATGGAACAGGAGGATGCGCGCGGCAAGCGTGTGGCGCAGATCGCACGCGACCCGAACACGTTCCTGTCCACCGTGCAGATCGGCGTGACGCTGTGCGGCTTCCTGTCCGCGTCGTTCGGCGAATCCTCAATCGCCCCGTATATCGTGCCGGTCATCGAAGACTGGGGTGTGCCGCATAACGTCGCCGCTCCCCTGACCACCATCGCGTTGACGCTGATCATCTCGTATTGCTCTATCGTCATTTCCGAACTGGTGCCGAAGCGTATCGCCATGCAACGCAACGAGCAGATCGCGCGTGCCGTGGTGCCGGCCATCCATGTGTTCGCCAAAGTGTGCAAGCCGATCATCTGGCTGATCGGCAAGAACACGAACGGCATCGTGCGGCTGCTCGGCTTCGATCCGAACGAGACCGACAGCGAGGTGTCCGACGACGAGCTGCGCGTGCTCGTCAACACCAACACCAACCTCAGCAAGGACGAGCGCACCATCCTCGACGACGTGTTCGACGCATCCGAAACCATTGTGGCGGAGGTCATGCGTCCGCGTGCCGACGTCGCGTTCCTGGACGGCTCCATGCCGATTGCGGAAGCCGCCGCGTACGTGCGTGAAATGCCGTATTCGCGTTACCCCGTCACCGGCAAGGATTTCGATGACGTGCTCGGCTTCGTGCATGTGCGCGACCTGCTTGACATCCGCGATTCGAAGGCGAGAACCGTTGCCGACGTGACGCGTGAGGGCATTTCCCTGCCGGGCACGTCGAAGCTGCTGCCAAGCCTTGAGCTGCTGCGCAAACGAGGCATTCACCTGGCCGTGGTAATCGACGAATACGGCGGCACCGACGGCATCGTCACGTTGGAAGACATGACCGAGGAATTGGTCGGCGACATCCGCGACGAATACGACCTGCCGGAGGAAAAGGGCGGTGAACGCACAGAACGCGCCGCTTTCGTCAATGGCGTGGCCACCATCGAAGGTGGCATGACGATCGAGGATTTCGCGGATTTGACCGGCATCGAGCTGGAAGACGGCCCATACGAGACGGTTGCCGGCTATTTCCTGGCGCACACCGGCAAAATGGGCGAAGTGGGCGACGTGCTGTCGTCCGATGACGGTTATGACATGGTCGTCACCAAGGTGGACGGCCGTCGTATCGAAACGCTGGAAGTGCGTCGGCACACCGCCGATGAGGACGGTTCCGCGGCTGGCGATTCCGCGGCGGACGGCAAGTAACCCGAGCGGCCTCTTACAGCACCACCTGCCGGTTGATGTCGCGGCGTAACTGCCTCCATTGCGGCAGATAGGCGCTCATACGCCTTTGAAAGCCCTCTCCGTGGCCGTTCTCCCACAGGTGGGTCATCTCATGCACCAGCACGTATTCGAGGAATCTAGGGGCCATTAAACCAAGCTGCAGGTTAAGTCGGATACGTCCGGTCTTCGGCGTGCACGATCCCCAACGCGAACTCATCAGACGCAACGTGATATGCGTCGGCGTACGGCCAACGATCGGGCCCCATTTGGCAAGCAACACAGGCAATTGCGATTCGATGTTGCGTTGCGCCCGCGCCTTGGCCTCGTCCGTCCATACGAAAGCGGGCGGGTTGGCGGAAGCGCCAGTATCGCCAATATTGCCGTTTTGCGCACGCTGCGCGTTGAGTTGCGCGTCTCTGGCCTGCCGCATGCTGCGTTGCGCCCGTTCGATCCACGGCTTGCGTTCCGTTACAAACCGTTCGATAGCGCTTTGCGACATTCGTTGCGGCGCGGAGATGACGATATCCGCGTTCGGCGGTTTGATGCGCAGGTACATGTTTTTGATGGGTTTGCGCACGATGGCCACCCGCATGCCGGCGATGCTCGCCGTCGTTTCGGAAATCACGCGATTGCGATTGCGATGCCCCACTCCCCTGCCGTAACGGCCGTTACCGCCGTTGCGCTGCCCGTATGTCATGCCTGCATTATGTCACGACACGCCGATGACACGGCGGCACTTGACTTTCCCTGTGATTCAAGTATCATTTCAATTCGTTGTGTTCAAGACACAGCAAGTTGGGCCCGTAGCTCAGGTGGTTAGAGCGCATCCCTGATAAGGATGAGGTCGGAGGTTCAAGTCCTCCCGGGCCCACGTAGATGGTAAGGAAGCGGCACAGCCGCTTTTTTCACCTATGGGGCTATAGCGCAGCTGGTAGCGCATCTGCTTTGCAAGCAGAGGGTCGCCGGTTCGAACCCGGCTAGCTCCACGGGGCTATGGCGCAGCTGGTAGCGCATCTCCATGGCATGGAGAGGGTCAGGGGTTCGAATCCCCTTAGCTCCACAGAATTGAAGGCTTCCGAGTAATCGGAAGCCTTTTTCGTATTCAGCCTCTTGTCGACCATCCAACGGACGCGATCGCCCGCAAACCAAATAAAACGGCCGCCTGCATACCCGCAAGCGGCCGGAATCATCAAATCAATAGGGGAGTGGCACCACGAATCGCAACTAGTTGCGGGCCGCGTTCTGCTTGGACAGCTCGTCACGAATCTGCTGCAGCAGCTGGACGGTCTGCTCTTCGGCAGACGGCTCTTCAGCGGCCTTTTCCTCGGCTTCCTTCTGCTCGGCAAGCTTGGTCTTGGCAAGCAGCGCCTCGGTCATGTCGCGGAATTTGTTGATCGGCACCAGAATGCAGAAATAGACGGCGACGGCGATGATGAGGAAATTCAGAATAGCGCCCAGCACTGCGCCGAACGAAACGGTCGCGCCGTTGAATGTGATCGCCAGCAGACCATCCATGTTCGGCTTGCCGAAGATCATGGCGATGAACGGATTGATGACGCTGTTGACGATCGCGTTGACCACGGTGGTGACGGCACCGCCCATGACGACACCGACGGCCATGTCGATCATGTTGCCGCGTGCGATGAATTTCTTGAATCCTTCGAACATTTTTGCTCCTGTTCTGCATTCGCGATTCCGTGAATCGCGTCAATGGACAAGTCTCTCTTTGGACGTGTCTCTCTTGCATGCCCGAATCCATCCTATATCCGCACGCTCCAGCCAAATCTTGAGCAATATCTTGTGCGTCTCACAATCAAGCACATAGAATGAAATCGCCGTATTGATAACCCAACTATCCCGAAGGGGAAAAATATGCTCACTGATGAGTACGTCAAGCGCGTGTACGCGCAGGTCGAGAAGCGCGATGGCGACCAGCCGGAGTTCCTGCAGGCCGTTCGCGAGGTCTTCGAAAGCCTCGAGCCGGTTGTTGAGAAGCACCCGGAATATGAGAAGGCGGGCGTGCTCGAGCGCCTCGTCGAGCCGGAGCGCGTGGTGAAGTTCCGCGTCGCCTGGACGGACGATGAGGGCAAGGTGCAGGTCAACCGCGGTTACCGCATCCAGTTCAACTCCGCGATCGGCCCGTACAAGGGCGGTCTGCGTTTCCACCCGAGCGTGAACGAGGGCGTCATCAAGTTCCTTGGCTTCGAGCAGATTCTCAAGAATTCCCTGACCAGCCTGCCGATGGGCGGCGGCAAGGGCGGCTCCGACTTCGACCCGAAGGGCAAGTCCGATGCCGAAGTCATGCGTTTCTGCCAGGCGTTCATGACCGAGCTGTGCCGTCACATCGGACAGTTCACCGACGTTCCCGCAGGCGACATCAACGTCGGCGCCCGTGAGATCGGCTACCTGTTCGGCCAGTACAAGCGCATCCGCGACGAGTA
>OATW01000122.1_pt1 | contig 34292 bp, 20 predicted proteins | sample 1476091 | NCBI WGS metagenome assembly OATW01 (sample SAMEA2579991, study PRJEB22360) | human gut metagenome | biome: human gut; feature: human-associated habitat; material: faeces | place: Denmark | collected 2008/2010 | reverse complement strand
CGGCTGCCGTATATCTCTCTACTGGAATGGCAGAGGACCAGGCAACGATGAACTGTCCCTTTTCATCATCATAGAAAACTTCCGGTGCCCACACATTGTTAGTCAAAGAGTCTTTCATCACTTTGATTTCACGTTGTTCGCTCCAATGAATCAAGTCTTTAGAACTGGCATAACCAAATCCTTGTTCCCCATTCCAACTGATGGTCCACACCAAATGAAAGGTTCCATCCGGACCTTGGGTAATGGACGGATCACGCATCATCGAATTGGGAGCATATTTCTGTTCTTCGGTCTGTTTAGTGAAATAATTATAATAAGGGGTCTTGTTTCCTATTTCCGGTTTCAGCCATGAACCTGCAATACTATCCCAATGATAACCGTCATAGCTGTAAAGATAATGTAACCCGTCCAATGCCGGCTCACGATGAGAAGTGAAGATATAGACTTCCTTGTCAGGTTTTGTACAAGTAGTAAAAGCCAATAAGGCAAATACGAAAGAAAAAAATAATTTCATAGCATGCTGTTTTATGATGAATAAACCTTTTCCAACAGGACGAAACAACAAGTATTTTGTACTCTATACTTCTTAAAGTATCAATCCAAATCAATAATAAATATCCATCATATAACAAGATGTATCTCGAGACATAAAATACGAATTATATCCCGAGATAATCCTACATAGAATAATTATAAAAATTACCCTTTAGTCTCCAAATAAACCAGCTGCGTCTGCAAATACTCTTCCAGACCATGTTTACCATCCGCGCCACCGATACCAGATTTACGCCATCCGGCATGGAATCCCTGCATAGCTTCAAAATTCTCACGATTCACATAAGTTTCACCAAATTTCAACGCACGAATCAATTTAAATGCCATATCCAGATTCTGAGTATAAATAGAAGAAGTCAACCCATATTCACAATCATTAGCCCAGGCAATGGCGTCTTCCACCTCTGTAAACTCAACAACCGGAAGTACCGGTCCAAAAGTTTCTTCCTGAATAATATCCATCTTTTGGGTACAATTAATCAAAATCGTCGGTTCAAAGAAATATCCTTTAGTACCGATACGATGACCACCGCATAGCAACTCAGCTCCCTGCTCAATAGCTTTTTTCACTTTCTCTTCTACTGATTTCAGTGCTTTGGCATCAATCAACGGACCCATATCGAGGTCTGTATACTGATTCGGATCCCCCACTTTCACCTGCTTGAATCCTGCCAACAGTTTCTCAAGGAAAGCCTCTTTTATACTAGAATGTACATACACGCGCTCACAACAATTACATACCTGTCCTGTATTAATAACACGCGAAGCAATAATGGATTTTACAGCTAAATCCAAATCTGCATCCGGCATTACAATACCGGGAGCCTTTCCCCCCAATTCCAAAGAAACCTTCGTCACATTGGCAGAAGCGGCTGGCCAGGTTTGTATTCCAGCCTCCACACTTCCGGTCAGACTAACCATACCTACTTTAGGGTTAGCAGCCAGTTCATGTCCTATCACCGAACCACGACCGTTTACTAGATTGAATACACCTTTAGGCAACCCAACTTCATCTACAATCTGTGCGAAAACATATGCATTTTCCGGTGTCAGCTGACTCGGCTTTACCACAATTGTATTCCCCGTCAACAGAGCAGGAGCGGCCTTACGGGCAATCAAGAAAAAAGGAAAATTCCAAGGCAGGATGCCTGTTGTCACCCCAATAGGTTTCTTAAAGACAAATATATTTTCGTGAGGACGGTCACTAGGAATGATTTCCCCTTCATAACGACGGGCCCATCCGGCTATATAATCAAGATAATCAGCCGTAAATAACACCTCTACATTAGCTAATCCTCTTGTTTTTCCACCCTCCCGGATGATAATATCAGTCAATTCCTGTTCCCGCTTTCGGATACCTTGTGCAATCCGAGTTAAATAGCCGGCGCGTTCAATAGAAGTAAGACTTTCCCAAGAAAGCTGTGCCTTTACGGCGGCATTTATAGCTGCGCGTGCATCTTCCGGTGTGCCATCAGGCATTTTAGATATCACTTCTTCCGTAGAAGGGTTCAATACATCAATCCACTTATCGGATTGGTTTTCGATGAATCGTCCATCGATGTACATCTTTAGTTCTTTCATGGTCTTAAATTTAAAATGAGTATCTTAATTTCTTTCAATCTGAAATATTCAAGCAGTATTTTACAAATATATCGTTATTTATAAAGCCCCAAAATGTATTTTTGTTCATTAACATGGAAATTTATACACTTTAAGCTTTTTAAGAAACGAACTGATATTTACCGCCCGATTATACAATAAAGGTTGCCCACTCTATATTTCTTTCTCTTTTCCACGCAGATAAACAGAAGGAGACACGCCATAGTGTGTCTTGAAACAACGGCTAAAATAAAGCGGATCACTGATACCTACTTTATAAGAAACTTCGCTCACATTATAATTACCTTCCAACAATAATTCCGCCGCTTTCTTCAGACGAATAATACGGAAATATTCATTAGGAGTATGCCCTGTCAAACCACGAACTTTTTTAGAGAATACAGTACGCCCCAATTTCATCCGGGCAGCAAAGTCTTCCATCGTAAATTCCGAATTTCCCAACTCCTGCTCTATAATAGCTTGCAATTTATCAAGGAACTGTTTATCTTTATCAGAAGTATAAATAGCCGGTCGCTCTATACTGGGATCATTCACATATTTCTCACGTAACTTTTCACGCTGGTCAATCAATTGAACCATCCGTGCCAAAAGCAATTTTAAGCTGAACGGTTTGGTTACATACGCATCCGCCCCACTTTCTACTCCTTCCAATTTATTTTCGGTAGTTCCCATTGCTGTCAGCAGAATGATCGGAATATGACTGGTACTAAATTCATTTTTTAACTTACGGGTTACTTCATACCCATTCATTCCCGGCATTAGGACATCACATATTATCAGATCAGCATCATAAGTCCGTGCACGTTCAAAACCCGCCACACCATCAGCCTCGGCTACTACCTCAAAATAAACAGATATTTCTTTCTTCAAAAATTCACGAATATCAGTATCATCTTCAATGATCAATATCTTTTTCTTGTTTAAAGGAGCCGCCATCTGTTCTTCTTTTACGAGACGGCACGGAATGCCTTCATCTGTATGATCCGTTTCTTCCATTAAGGCTGTAGAGATCAAAAAATCTTTTGACTCATATACAGAACTATCCAATGGCAAAGTGACTGTAAAAACAGAACCCTGTCCTTCATTCTCCGCATATTCAATGCTTCCTTTATGCACATTTACAAGTTCGTGAGTCAAATGCAACCCGATTCCCATACTATCACCAGAGAAACTACTTTGCATAAATCGAGAAAAAAGTTGCCCGCGTTTCTCCAAAGGAATACCAATACCGGTGTCTGACACGGAAATGATCAATTTTTTTGTTTCTTCTTCCACATCTACCGAACAAACTATTTTCCCGCCCTCCGGTGTGTACTTAAATGCATTGGACAGAAGATTATAGACTATCTTATCCAGTTTACCTTTATCAACAAACATAGGATAAGAACTGACAGAAGGAATAAATTTAAATTCCATTTCTTTAGATTCCGCCGTTTCCCTAAAACTCAGAAATATATCGTAAAGAAAAACGATAACATCTGTTTCTTCTAATGAAAGAACCAGTTTATTATTCTGCATTTTTCTGAATTCCAGCAATTGATTGATTAATCTGAGCATCCGCTGCGTGCTTCTATCCATCACTTTTATAGGATAAGCCAATTCTTTAGAACCCCTACCCATAGCCTCTATTTTTTCCAAGGCTCCTTGGATCAACGTCAACGGGGTACGAAACTCATGAGAGATATTGGTAAAAAAGACCAACTTATATTCTGTCAACTGTTTTTCTAATTGAATACGATTCCGCAAGATAGCAAACTTATGGATTAGTCTGAATGTCATATACATTGCCATACAAATCAGCATTATATAAATGGCAAAGGCCCAACCTGTTTTCCAAAAAGGCGGAGTAATAACAATCTGTAATACGGTTTCATCTTCCCCCCATACACCGGAAGCACTGGATGCTTTTACATGTAACTGATAAGTACCCGGCAACAAATTTTTATAAGCTGCAAAATTCAAGGAGGAAGGGACTCCCCAATCTTTATCGTATGGAATTAACTTATAAATATACTTGGCATCATTTGCCATAGAATAGTCAAAAGTAGAGAAATCTATACTGAATGAATTCTGATAATATTTCAATTCTATTCTATTTGTATAACTTAATGCCTCTGTCAAAGGAGAATCAATATCCCCGGGACGAACAGAAATTCCATTTATTTTTAAATCAGTGAGAACCACCGGAGAAACGACATGCTGTGGCATGACTTTTTCAGGATCGACCACAACCAAACCATGATTCGTTCCAAACAGCAAATGTCCGTTTTTCATAACACAGGCACTACTCTCCAAATAGACATTGCCGGGCATTATCGCTGAAAAAAAGAAACTATCAAAAACCTCCGTATCCGGATCAAACCGGGACATTCCATATTCGGTACCCAGCCAGATTTTTCCATCTCTATCCTCCACTATAGACTGGACTACATTATTTACCAACCCGTCATCCTCATCATAATGCCGGAATTCCAACTGATCATAAGTTTGTCCTGACTGGCAGACAGAAAAGCCTTTACCGGTGGTTCCAATCCACATACGACCTTTGCTGTCACAAAAAATATTACGAATTTCATTGCTACGTATTTTCCCATTATCCAAATTATAAACGTAATACTGCCGCGAATCATTCAACAAAGAATCCGGATGGAATACATAAATACCATTATTGGTTCCTACCCACATCCAATGATTCCTATCAGCAGTAATAGTACGAACCTCTTGCTCTCCAAAACTCCCCTTCAAAAAATGACGAAACACAAAATCGTTTTTCTTATAAACAGCCAAATCGAGTCCTCCCCCGAAAGTTCCAATCCACATTCTATCCCGGTAGTCCCTATAGATATCATAAATATGATTATGTGCAAGTGAATTCACATCATCAGCCCGATGCACATACCATCTATCGCCTATACATAATCCATTCCCACGGGTTCCCATCCATACTTGCCCTTTGTCATCCTCTTTGAGAGCAAAGACACTAAGATGATAATAATTTCTTTGCAATAAATTCAAGTGACAGTCATAAGCAAACAATCCCCCCCGACGATTTCCTACCCGCACATCCCCATTCTCCATACACGTAACCATACGTATGGTATTGGAACGATCCACCAATTTCTCATTTTCAGGATAAATATAAGTTGCCCCATCATTTAATACTGACAATAAAGCTATGCCGGAATATTCTGATCCCAACCAGATATTACCGGTTCTGTCGCCCATAGCATATAAAAGAAAATCAGAATTCACCCGATTAAACTCATCCACATGATACGAGTAATGGGTCATCTCCTCTTTTTGAGAATCATAAACAAACAAACCATTACCATAGGTAGAAATCCATATCAGTCCACGTGGAACATCTTGTATGATATGATAACGTTCATCCCCTATCAACTTAACTTTTTCATCAGACATTAATCTAAAAATCCGGACGGCACGTGTCCGGACATCAATATAATGTACAAGACCAGTGCCATTGGAAATCCACAGATTATTCAAATTATCCTTTTCACATTTTCCTAAACGAATATCAAGCGATGAATCATGAATCAATCTTTTCTCAGACATACTAAACACCTCTCCACCCTCAGGAGTAAAAAACACCCAATCGTTCTGTAAACGACAGGACTCATAGGTATTAAAAGCAGAAAGTTTCCACGGCAACCGGGCTGTCAAAAACAAATTCTTACCTGAAGACTTTTCATAAATACCTCCATCAGAGGTTACAAAAAAAATCTTGTGACGAAAAGACATCGCCCCTACAAAAGACAAACTATCTTGAACTACCTGGGTATATCCCTCTTCTGTCACCTGAAACAGCCCAAGCTGAGTACAAATCCAAATCACTCCCTGTTCATCCTCATAAACGGAATTCACTGCATTAGTTGATAATTTCCCATTTTCCTTTGTAAAAGATACAGAAGAGTGAATTCCATCCTTACAGACTATTTTACGACATCCACTCTGATGATGCCACAGCCAAATATCCCCGACAGCAGTTTCCAATATTTTATTGTAAGGCCGTCTATATTCCCCACACCCCGTAAAATCAACAAAACAATCATGTTTCAAATCGTAACAACTCATTAATTCCGGAGCAGTGATAAACCATAAGAAACCATTTCGATCTTCTTGTATCTTCTTTACATGATGATTTGCCAAAGAAATTTTATCGCCTGATTCCGGACGGAATGTCACAAATGAATGGCCATCATAGCGGCTCAGCCCATCTAATGTACCCATCCAAATAAACCCTTTGCTGTCTTGAAACAGATAACGTACCGAATTATTCGCCAATCCGTCACTAGTCGTGATAAAAGTAGGATGTACATCTACCGATGCATGCATTTCCCAACCTATACACCCAAAAACAACCCATAACAGACAAATATATGTTTTCATACAATTTCAATCAGATTCATACCAGGCATTTAAATATATGACGTACATCATTTTCCCGACATACGCCATATTAGCAAAGATAGTAAAAATAAACGGATGTGCCCTATCAACAAAAGAAAAATCATCTATTCATAGTTTTCCAGTTTCCATTCATCTTTCCACTCTATCATCGGTATGCCATCCTTCACCACAATTGGCAGAAATACATAAGTAGCCTTATATACATCTTGATTAGGATTAACAAGCGTATAAAATCTGTCGGCCACTTTAGGAGTTGCAAAATCCTTTGGATAAGGACGGTGATCCTTGTACCGGGTCAAGAAAGACTGCCAGTCTTTCTTGGGTATATCCGTTTTATTAGTATGCGGTAGCCAACGATCGGCCATAGCCACATAAAGATCCTTTCCCGGAATCTTTATCACACTTGTAATCTGCGAGCAAAAAGAATGTGCATACTCATCACCTATGTGTGGATTCCCTAACACCGTATATTCACCATGATAATCATCGAATACCGCTACTTCCGAAGGGTTGGGAGTATAACTAGTTGTCCCTGATGTATAAATATAATGTTTACCATCCATTACAAAATGTGCTGCCGCCTCACGTGTAAACGGTGGAACCTTTCCAACAAAATGTTCTGAATACCGGCCATTTACATTTGTATAATCATCAGAAAGTTCAGCACATATCTGCTCCCAATGAGGACGCTCAAACCAAACATAACCTTTTCCTGTATCGGGATCAGCATACATGTCAAAATCCCCCACAGCAAAGCCATTAGGTTTCAGATTGCGGACAAAATGATAGGGTCCCATAAAATGTTCAGCTTCTAGAATAACAAAATGCCCATCATTACTTTGTGATTTCAGCCAGCATACATACCTGCCTGTTTTGGCACAATAAAGAATATGTGGGCGTTCCAATTTCTGACAATGATGCAAAGGTGAATGTGGATCAGTAGCAGGTTCAATTATCCTCCCCTCATCTTTCCAATTGTAAAAATCAGTAGATGAGTAACAACGTACTCCGCCAAACATCCGATTGGTACCAAACAGAGTATGAGTTTTATCCTCACCATACCAATAATATTTGCCTTCACGAAAAGTCACTTGAAACCCATGGGCCTGAATAGGTTTTCCTTCAGTATCAAGCCACACTTCACCAGGACGAATGGACTGATAATTTACTGGGACAAGAGGATATGTCTGCACATTTAAATAGCGACATTCTCCTCCCGTTTTTTCTATCTTCACCGAACTACCTGTAGTTACATTGCTGAACCCAAAGAAAGAGGCGTAATCACAATTATCAATACGCATTACTGTATCACAACTCTCTATTCTTACATCTTTCATTGAGAATTTTGTAGCATCGCATATTTTGCCAATCCGATCACAATGTGCTTTGACATTGCCGAAAAAAAAGTTCTTCACCGGCTTCTCCGGTAATGCAGACACATCCACCAATGTGCTACATCCGGTGATCTCCACATCGTGAATGGAAATATTAGCAAACCACGGTGTAAGTGGAGTTATCTCACGGGCCGGATAACGCTGTGCCAACTCACCTACCCAGCGGGCAGAACCAAGCATATCGCAATACAAAGCCTGTCTTTTCACATTAGCCCGCACCCGTTCCACATATATATTCTCCACAAAACCTCCTCGTGGACGACGAGTTTTAAAACGGAAAGCCTGGTCTGTTCCCTCAAAAACACAATCGTACATATATACATTTCTCACTCCACCGGCAATCTCAGTACCACACACAATACCGCCTGCTCCCCTCAGTGCTATACTTTTACGTATAACGACATTACTAGTGGGACGATTCACTTTCAATCCATCCTTACCCCGCCCGGACTTCATGGTGTAACAATCGTCCTGACAATCGAGCGAACAGTATTCTATCAGTACATCATTACTTGAATCAATATCAATACCATCCGTACGTCCATGTCCGAAACTGTTCACTGTAATCCCCCGAATTAAAATATGTTCACAATATTGTGGTACAATATTCCAATACAGTCCCCGTTCAAATGTAACACCTTCTACAAAGACATTCTTACAATTGATAGGGGCAAATGTCTTAGGCAAAAAGACTCCTTCACCATTCTTTCCATCATAAATACGGTCGGCAAGCGGTTTTCTTATCACCTTGTCACTAGACATACTTTCATTACACTTGTATATCTCGCAACTGGTAGGCGGTCCAACTACTTTTCCCTTTCCAGTCAATGCAATATTCTCCTGTCCATCAGCATACAAACAAGCTCCAAGAGAGTAAAGCTCCACCCCCTCATCCCGTGTAAAAACAGCCGGAAGATAATCTATTATATTACCACTGAAACGTAATTCCGCTCCTTCCGAAAGATGCAAATTTACATTACTCTTCAAGATAAGGCGTCCTGTCCGCCATACACCGGGAGGAACTACCACCGTTCCACCACCTCGGCAACTCATACTATCAATAGCCTCCTGAATCGGTTTAGTGGACATACCTTCCTGTTCCATCCTTACCAATATGGTAGATTCGGGAAAAACAGGCCTTTCAAACAAAGGCATAACAAACGGTGATTCAACAGGTTCTATAGTATCGGGCATATTCTGAGGCCCAACTTCACCTATTGTCAGCAACGCTATGCCACAAATAATACTTGTTAATGACATAAACTTAATTATTTAATTAATAATTTATTCGATACATCTAGTTCTTGTCTAATTGAAGTTTTCTTTTAATATATTCCCTTAAATAACTAAGTATTTTGCCCAAATACTAGTCATTAAAAAGAGTTTAACAAATAAACAAGAAAACACTTATCTTATATTCCCCCCATATATCAACTATCCCTTTCGCAATGCTTTATCAGCCCCGACATCTATTCCCTTCCATGCTTTCATATTGGTCCATTCCATATAAGTTTCTGTCCAAAACGAGTCCTCAGCCGGAAGTCCCAATGCTAAAAATATAGTAGCACACATATATAAACTACCCGTATTTATATATGATTCTGACATATTTATCTGGTTGCCGGATAAACCTATTTTTAACCATCCATTCTTATCAAAGTTATTCGGAGTTGCAAATTGTCTATGCAAAACAGCAGTAAGCGCACAACGTACTTGCCCCCCGAGAAGTTTCTCCGGAAGCCTCTTCATTAAACTCATTTGAGAAAGAGCATGGAAAATACCAAAACGATAAACAATAGAACGCCCAACAGCAGGATAGGTTCCTTCAGGTGAAATCAATCGTTCTAATTGTTCTGATAGCCGTTGCTGACGGATTATCTGCTTGTCAAGATTCTCCCCTCCTTCCAAATTATGCTTTTTCATTATAGCAAGGATATCTGTCAACATGTGTGTAAGCCGCAAAAAAAAATCCCAATTTGGCAAAAATAAAATGCCTCCAAAGTGTGACAAACTCTCTTCCATTTTAACATTTCAAACAGCTTTCAAATTCCTTTAAAGTGTACCCCTGTGAAGTGATAATAGTATTAAATTAATGTGTAAATTTGTTTAATAATAGATTAAATAGCCTTAAATTTTATAACTTTGTTTCTAAAGTTTTCAGGATATGAGGAAGAGTATAACAAGCACGCCGGGCTGTGCCTATGTGGCGCGGATTGCGGATATTGTTCGCATCTATGACGAACATAGCAGGGAAGGTATATCAAACAGGGAGATATTCAGACGGTATATCTATCCCAAATACCATATTTGTGAAAGGACGTTTTACTACTACATTAAAGCCAGTGTAGATGACAGGATCATAAAAAGACAGCACTATCTAAAGCAGAACGGGCTGTCTTTCCAGAATACATAACTTCTAAAATTTCGATTTTTGCACAAAGCCTCGGCCTGTCGTGAGACACACCGGGGTTTATTTATGTGCGAATATAACATTTTACCCGTTCTGCTGCAAATGATATGTTCCAAAAAGCACATAAACGCCTGTATTTACATAATAAAGAATACCCTGCGTGTTTCACAACAGGCAGGGCAAATATAAGAACAACAATCATAAAGCGCATATTATCAATTAGATAACGGAATATTGGACTTGCTTAAGCCGTTATTATATCCGCATCCGTTCCCCCAGGACTGATGCCATGTTCTCTTTGCTTATGCGAATAATTTCACCATTTGACCTTACTCCCAGCAGGTGGGAAATGTCGTTTACAACAGGTACTTCGTTTAATTTTCTGTCTGCCATAATCGTATTTTTGTTAAGATTTAATTATAAGTCAAACTCACTTTCAGAAGATACGGTAGATAAACTTTCATCCTCCGAATCCTTTTTAGTAACCTTTATCTGCTTTCTAAGCTTGTATGTGGTCACTCCCCCCGTACCGTCACTGACGATCGCTCCGATACCCTTGTTACGGATGGGAAGGGCTATAAAACGCTTGTCAAAGCCTAGTATCGTGCCACGTTCCTCCGGATCATCGAAACGCTCGTACAGATGTACCTGTCCGTCCGCTTTCATCACCTCCTGTTTCTGGAATGCGAACGAACAGAAAGTGTCCGTATCGGCCTGTTCCGCGTCAAATTCGGTCTTTTCCTTCGTTGTGCCGTTATAGGCCGGGGTGCATGAAGTCTGGAGAATGTTGAATCCGGCAAACTTCTTGGGCTGGCCGTTGGTTATGTCCGTTATATCCTTGAACGCCTTCACATCAAACAGAATAAGGTCTGAAAGGTGTTTGGGGTTCAATACCAGATAACGTTCCTCAAAAGGTATGTCCGCATCATCGAAACGCTCCTTCAACAGCAGGATATCCGCTATGGTGATGCGTTTGCGTGTGCCTGTCGTCTCTCCGGTGGTGAGGATCACCGGGGTAAATTCGCTGTCCTTCTGTGGCGCGAATGCGTGTGCGGCCTTGGCTGCGGTTGCGGCCCTTAACTGGCTTCTGTGTCCCATAAGGACGCTTTCCAGCTGGTCGTAGCTGTATTCTATCACTTCCGAACGGCGTACCAGCGTGTTTTCCGTCTCGAACAGGTCCAGTTCGATAGAAATCGGCTTGTCCACGCGCTGCACCACCTTTATAGGATATGTGGTGTTGTTTATCAATACGTTGGGGTCTACTCCGGCTTCCGCCATGTTGATAATGTCGTTATCCACCAATGTGGTAAAATCCTTCACATATCTCAAAAAGGAGCTTTCCGGGTAGAAATTGCTCATCAACTGTGTCGTCCATACTTGTTTGTTCAGTCCCATAATATTTTGTCTTTTAATGGTTTATATTATCAAATTCCTTATTCAGCAGTTCTTCATATAACTTCGGGTTGCCCTTCAATTCCTGTGGCGCGAACTTGCGGTAGTCCTGCAAGGTCCATTCGCTTTTTGGTCTGCGCGTTTCCTGTTCGCCTGTACGTTTTCTTCCCATTGCCAATAGTTGGGAAGGCCGTACAACCGGCTCTATCTGCAAAACCATATCCTTGAACACCTTCAAATTCTGCATGGCAAGGGTTTTCATATCACCCTGTATGAAACCGGGGCTGAAATATTCCAGATTCTCCCGGTGGGATTCGACAAACTCGATGTACTCCTTTTCCTTTTGCCTGTTGCGTTCCTCCCGGCGTTCATTCAGGAATGCGGCCAGTTCCACAGGCTTTCCCGTGAAGGCCGATTCATAAAACTTCCTTTCCGATTCGCTGATCAGACCGTCTTTGAAGGACAGCGACAAGGCTTCCCTTATCCCCTTCTCGGAAGGGGAGGTGTTCTTCAGGGTGTTGATGGATCTGATGACGTCCTGTGCGGTGCTGTTTGCTGGCAGGCCCAAAACGTTGAATACCTGCTCCAATTCTTGTTTGTTCATATTATTCTGATTTATTGATAGTTGCAAATACGTTGACAGGCTATCCACCGGCTTGTCGTTATAATATAACTGGATTGTGGCGTTCTCGTTGGCCGGAATGTCCACTATGGAAACTTCCACCAGTGTGCAGCTTATGGCGGTGTTGACACCGTCAATGGTTTCAAAAACCACATCCTCGATGCCGACACTCACCCCCCGGAGGAAGCCGGATTCCACTTTCTCCTTGACCGTCTTTCCCGGTTCGTGCCTGTCGTCAAATACGGGAGTACCATACAGCCCGCCGTTATCCACCCTTAACCCCTCCCATCTTCCTATCACACCCTGCGCCCTGTCGTGCTGGAACAGCATCACGGGGTTCTTGTTGAACCGGGAAAGGTTTATACCGGAAGTCCTTACCACAAAACGGTAACTGTTTTCCTGTTCGTCACTCAATAAAAATTCTTTCATACTTCTAATTTTTGATTTAATGTCTTATCAATCAGTTTCTTAACTGCATTATCCGCGTTGTTGTTTAACATGGCCTCAAACTGTTTCCGCGTCTTTTTAAGCTCCGGCAGGGTCATTTCCGTTATATTCTTCTTCACCGTGCCCCTTTCCCGGCAGAACCTGTTTATCTTGGCGATGTTCATCATCTTGTCCTCCCATGTGTCGCCGTAGCTCATGCCAACCATATAAGACAGCCTGTATATGGCCGCAACCTCATTTTTGCACTGCTCCTGATATTCCTGCTGTTCCTGAACGCTTTTAGGGCTTATTCTGCCATTTAAATAGTTTATCAGGTAGGTAGCCTCCTTTGAGGTGAGATCTTTCGTGCTGGACGTCCTATTATGCGTCAGGGTGGATATAAGTTCGCTCCTGTCCTCCGCACTGAAACCAAGCCGGGACAACATGGTCTGTATCTTGGTTATCTGGGCCTTGCTGATTATCCTTGTTGCCATAATACTGTTATTTTACAGGGGTGATACTCCTTAAATCGTAACTCAATCCGTCAAGAAACTCTATATGTTTCGATAAATCAGAAAGAAACATGTGTCTTTCGTCATCGCTTAACGATAAGCAGCACCTTGTCATAAAGACCGCCATACGGTCCAGTTTTGCCGCTATTTCTTGCGGTGAATGAAAATTCAGCATATCATTCAGTTCGGTAAAGTCATATTTGTACTCCATTATTCTTCCCCCTTTATTTTTGTGAGATTTAATAGTAAGTCTTTGATTATCAATGTATCGTTTACATCTTCATCGTCAGATTGATTAAGCTCCATACATCTCAAAATATGATTGAACAGAACACGGTCCAGTGATTCTACCAGTTCCTTCTTTTTAAAGTTTGATTCCAAAATTATCTTTGCCATAATACTTGCCGTTTAAAGGGTTATTTGTCACCGTTTGAAACGTTCTTAAACGATTCCCAAATGTCGTTTAAATCATCTTTAACCGGGTCGCCGGAAGGCATGTCCGGACCATATTTCTCCTTCCAGCATTTTTCCCATTCGGCTAGGTTTTCCTCCATCTTTGAAAGGGGAAAATGTTTGATCATAATGTCACGGTCGTGCTTTCCGAGCCATATTTCTTTTATATCCACATTTTCACCACATTCACGGAAAAGCCACCATAGGTTATACGCCGCATAAGCATGGCATTTGATAAATGCCAGCTCTAAATCAAAGGCTTCTTTGTTCTCTTTCCAATATTTATCATGGAGTTTCCAATATTCGTCACGAGATTCCGAATAGCGGTCTGTCTGCTCCTTCAATAACTTGTCATACCACATAAGGTTGTTTTTCTCATTATTGTAGGCCGCTTCCCACTTTTCCACTTCGGCTTTCAACCTTGCATTCTCCTCGGTCAGCCGCAACAGTTTGTCCGTCAGTCTTTCACGTGCCATAACCCTACTGATTTAAAGCCTCCCAGTGGGCGCGGTTCCTCAAATATTCATCAACGATCCGGCTGTCGGACGGGTTGCCCAGTTCCTTCTTGATGGAATGGTACACAATATCCGGCATATTGTAAATGACCTGCTCGTCACGGTCACACCGTCCGACCACACCCAGAAGGATGAAGGCCGCAACCGTCCACAGGGCAATTTTTGTGTATTTGTTCAGGTTGTCCATGCTTATAGCCCTCCGTTCATTACTTTATACAGATAAATCCCGTTCATAAGGTCTCCGAACCGTTTTAAAGTCCTGAACTCCTTTATCTTATCCTTGTCGGTCACACCGTTTATCCGGCATATCTCGGTCACTTCGTCAGGTTTCAGCCCCAAACATTTGTGCCACAGGTTGATACGTCTTAGGAACTCCGCATACCCTTCCTTCTGTCGGTCTGCAAACTTCTGCAAGTTGGCTTTGAAATAAGGCATTCCGGCAAGGATGATGCCGCAATTTGATGAGGTCTTATCCCGAAGCTCCTGCAAATAAAGCATGATAGGATGGGTGATCTTTCCGGCTTCGTCTATGATCAGCAGGGGATGATCCTTTTTGTTCAGTTCCTCCGCCACCCGGTTGATCTTCGCATTCAGCGGACCTTCAAACGACACACCCAGCTCGCGTAACAGGTCAGTAAAGAACAGGTTCGCCTTGACAGACTTGCAGAACGACACATAGAAAACGTTCTTCTGTCTGGCATAAGTGCGCACGGCAGTGGTTTTCCCTACGCCCGTATCGGCCAGTACACCGATCATAAGGTGAAACTTGCGTGCAGCGTCACAGGCCTTGAAAATGGAAACAAAATCCGTGCTCTGGTAAATGTCACCTCCCGTCTTCCGGTCTATGAACGACTTGATTTTCTGCGCCATTTCATCAGATACCTTTTCCCATTGCCCGTTTTCAATGAATGAGAGCGTACCGTCACTCACACCGCACATTTTGGCGAATGCGGACTTGCTAAGATCTTTCTCGTTACAAAAATCGTTAATGATTTCTCTGATTTCTTCTTTTTTCATACTTTTGTACCGTTTATGATTGAGTTTTATTTTAATTCTTTGTAATTGATTTATAAAGAGTTATTCTTCAAGGAAAGACAGGTCCACCTTTTCCCTTTTGTTTGATGCGAAAGGACTGGAGGCTGTCTTTTCCTCTTTTTCCCTCAATAGCCTGTCCGTGTCGTATGCCTCATTGAACACAGGCAAATCGGGAGTTGTCTGTATGTTACCACCCAGACGGGCAAACTCGGTGACGTACATGGAGTTTTCCCTCATATCCCGTATTACGTCCTTCGGTGTCGTCCGCTGGTTGACAAGTTCGATCAGTCTGGGATCGGCACTTTCACGAAGGTTCAGGAGTTCCTTTTCACCTTTCCTTACCCATGCTTTGTTGATACTGCTGACCTTACCCAGTATAGCCGCATTCTCTTCCGTCCTGTTGGCTAAAGCACCGTGTGCCTTTTCCTTTAACTTCACATATCCGACAGGGTCGCCGGTGGAAGGATCATACATGTAGACACCTTCCGACAGGTCTATGTATTTGACTGTAACAGGCTTGTTATTAAACTTGTACGCCTGACCCGAAGTAAGCTGGTACTCGTATTTGCGTCCTGCCCGTACAATGTTGAGTTGACCGTTCTTAACGGTGATTTCAGACATATCACGGATAAACAGGTCAAAGAAATGTGAGCATCTTCTCCAGTCTCCCAATTTGATGGAATTGGGACGTTCCGATTCTTCGTACAACTGGTTGAGTGATTTGCCTTCGCTTCCCACGCCATTATTCCACATATCGACACAGTAGATGGCGATAGCCTTGATCTGGTCCTCGGTCAGGAGGTGTCCAGCCTTCATATACTTGTCGAAAAGTTCCTGAGAGATACGGGCATCCGGGCTGATACTTCTGATTCCCTGTCCGGTATATCCATATTGCTGCTTGGCGTAGCATTCACCAAACGTACGGAAACTTCTTTCAATGACCTGCTTGTATCTCGGATTTGAGGAAACGGTCCATGTAACTCCCGATCTTTCAAGGGCTTCCTTGAAGTTCCCGGCTATTTTGGTCTGGTTGAAAGAATGGTTATCCGATACGATTTCAAACGGTAGTTCACCTGTCTTTCTTACCGCATCCTCCAGACCGTCAAGAATGGTTTCCGTATTTTCAGATCTGCTTATGCTATAACCTACGATCTTTTTACTGTGGGCATCCATGACAACGAAAAGACACATGGTTTTCAATCGCTTGTCTGCCGGATCACGATAATAGAACGGCATTGTCCAACCGTCTACCTGCCACTGATCGTTAGCATATTCAGCGCGTTTGATGCTTGCATAACTCAACATGTCATACCGCATTTTGTCCGCGCCATAGCGGTGGCCATATACCACAGGATTACGCAAAGCCCCTCTGAATATGTTGTTTACCGTTCTTTCCTTAGGGGATTTCACGCCCATCTCTTCACAGATGGAGCATACCTTCCGGTAGACATCAGCGCAACTAAACGCCTTTGAATCACTGGCAAGCTGATAAATCATGTATTCGTACTGTTTGCCAAATTCCTTAGGACGGCCACTGCCTTTTTTTCTTATGATTATGCCGGGAATCCCTTCTTTAAGGGCTTTGGCGATCTTTTTGCGGAAAGTTTCCCGGCTGTAGTTCTTTCCGGGGAGAATTTCGTTGTATGCTTTCATGGCTTCATCTACCGGATGTTTCTGACCGTTTTCACGGTAGTAGGTATCCAAAAGAAAAGCCCACATGGCATGTTCTCTTGAGTATTCCACGACTTTATCAAGCGGAAAGCCCTGTTCTATGTAAATGCCGCGATAATGTATGAAATCACGCTCGTACGCATTCTGCATACCAAAACGGATGCTATTATACAGGGTTTTCGATTGTTCCTCATACATGTAGGAGTTACAAATCCGGTTGATTTCTTCCTGGGAATACTTGGAACGGGTTCGCTCCGGAACAGATGACCATTTGACATAGGTAGTGCTGCCGACTTTCAGGAAATCAACCCGATCCCTTGTTTTCCACTGGCGGATCAGTTCCTCTGATACCCCCATGGCTGCAAGCTGGCTATATGTCAAATAAGCATCGGTCATTCTTTTAATAAAAAAAAGCCCCTCCCGTTGCTGCTCTAAGGTGACGTTTAACAGCGCAGGGAAGAACTTTTTCGTTATATCCTTTTAATTTGAATGAACTTTAAACGTCACTAAAAAGCTATTCAAAAATCCACTCTCAATTAGGAAATTAAAAACGGTTGTACTATTTTTGCCACGGATGGCTTATAGTGGGTGTGCGGCAAAAGGTCGTACAGCCGTTTTTGTATTCATATAATTCTATTTTGAATTATGTACGCAAAATTAATTCTATTTTGATAAATAGCAATTATAATTAGAGAAATATTAATTCTGATTTGATAATTTGTAAATATTCTAAATAATAAATTATGAAACAAGATGTACTTCAGCGGATTAAAGAAGTTATTGAAAGTAAGAAACTGTCTATTACTGGAATTAGTAAAGCTATAAATATTCCACAAGCGACATTACATAAGCAAATAGTTGGTGAAAGTGCAATGACCTTAAAAACACTCAATGCTTTATTGGATTATTTTAAAGATATATCAACAGAATGGCTTCTTCGTGGTAAAGGTGCAATGATATGTAATACAGAGGATACCCACAAATCCATTACACATCAGGAAAAAAGTGATAAAAAAAACGACGGAGACGACAATGAAAGACTACATATCTTACATCAAAAATTCACCAAAGATATGTTAGATAAATACCAATTAGGGGAAATTGAAGATTTTATATACGATTTTGATCTAACTGCATTAATGTGTAATAATATAGGTAATTACTCATTAATCAACAAAACGGCGGCAGATTTTAATTTATTTCATAGTAAGTTAATAACTAAGGATGAATTAATATCAAGATATAAAGAAGCAATAACTAAAGAGAAAGAATTATATCAGATTTTACAACCATATTATGAAACCCTTTTTGAATTGGCTGATAAAATATTCAAATTTGAATATGGAGATATAGATATTAACGATTAACATTTATAAACATTTTCATAAATTGAAGGTCACCTTCAATTCGGGATAATATCACCCTGTTATTTGCGGTGATCAAATTATGCTTTGTCACAGAAATTAACACTTTTCTCCTTTGTCACGCGTGACAAAATCAAGTAGTGTTATAATCTTTGCCAACTTCTATTTTTATATAGATAATGTGCCGAAATCGGTGTAAAACCTTTGTTTTCAGTGTTGGATGTCACTTTATCCAGCCTTTTTTCTCTTGAATTTCGTTCAAAATGTCACTCAAATGCAACGAAATGTCACTTTATTTATTCCTTTTTTTATGCCTCCATTTATATGCTTTCTGTGACAAACTATCAATTAACTATTTATAAATCAACTAATTAACATTAGCTAAAAGTGCGCACATTTTTTTTGCCAAAGTAGGTAGAATAATAATACCCCCCATACATGGGATGGATAACAATACTATTATAAAAATCCAAGTGAAATTCCTGACCATCACCATACCAAGCATCTCCTTTATACCAACCATCTTCCAAAAAACGATGAATTCCATAATTCAGTCTATATGTGTCACACTCGCCTGTAAATTCCAGCAAAGCAGCCTCCACCATAGATGCAAAAAGCAACCAGTTACTTTCTTTGGGTTTAATGCCTCGAGTTCTTTTCAGTTCCTTAATCAAACGAACCTGCGTTTCTTTATCCAAATTCCCCCAAATTTGTTTAGGAGCTCTTAAAATTCCCTGTACAAGATGAGCAGCATCTACCAGTGGTTGAAAATGCCGATTATCAAACATTAAATAATCCGGCGAGTCTGGATTGACTGCATTCTTAAGACCTTTTAGTGTCATTTGTATATACTTAGCTCGCAATTTGCCTTCTTTTGTCTGATCCTGTCCTAGTTCCAACCAAGGAGCAATTCCACAAATTGTTCTCCCTACAGCCTCCAAATACGAGACCTCTCTTCTCAACGGTTCAGTTGACAAGGATTCAAACGGCATATTCTTTTTCAGTGTCCCTTGACTAAGATTGTCCAATACCGGATTGGCTATTTTTACCATAGTATTCACCCAATACCATCTGTCTTCATTTCCTGTCGGTTGGGCATAAGATTTTAAACAGAAAAGAAGAAAACTAAAGGCAACCCATATTCCTATTCTATTTTTCATTTTGAATTTTCTTTAAACGTAATAAAGCTTCCACATAATAATAATCTGCATAACTCAAAGGTACATCCACTTCCGAATTCTTATTCAAATTTCCTACACTATGTTTCAAAATAAAACCTCCATTAGTTCCAAACTCCGCCAAGTAATCCGGTGAAGACAATGAACGAATCTGCGCTTCCGCCAAATCAAACCATGCTGAGGCTTCTTCACTTTTATCCAACTGACTCAATTCAATCAATGCAGAAGCCATGACTGCTGCCGCTGATGCATCACGAGGTGTATTTGGAATATCCGGTGCATCGAAATCCCAATACGGTACTTTGTCTGAAGGCAAGTTGGGATGATTCTTAATAAATCTCGCCACTTTACGGGCCTGTTCCAAATACTCTGGTTTTCCTGTTTCTCTATACATCATTGTATAACCATATAATGCCCATGCTTGCCCCCTGGACCATGCAGACTCATCCGCATAGCCTTGATGTGTATTTTTAGCATGGGGCAATCCTGTAATCGTATCATAAGAAACGACATGATAACAACTGTTATCCGATCGGAAATGTTGTTTCAAAGTAGTTTGCGCATGAGCATTAATCATATCCATATAAGACTCCTTTCCCGTTTTTTTAGCTACAAATGACAACATCTCAAGATTCATCATATTATCTATAATTACCGGATATTGCCATTTACCTCTAGCCCCCCAAGAATTTATAGCACCGATTTTACTATTAAAACGTGTTGCCAATGATTTTGAACCAGTTTTCAACACCTCCAAATAAGTAGAATCATGTGTCAATCTATACCCATTACCAAAACTACAATACAACATAAATCCCAAATCGTGTGTAGAAGTCATATTCTTGGCCGGTTCCACACGTGAAGTATATAGTTCGGCATATCTCTTTAATTCTTCTGTTGGATCATTTTCATACAAATACCATAACACTCCAGGGAAAAAACCTGAAACCCATGATTTATAACCAACAGTCTTCAATTCATTATTTTCATACGTTCTAGGTAATTTCTTTTCCTGATTTTCCAATTCTTCTGCCAAAAACATAGTTTGTTGGCTTGAAACATTCAATCCTCTTTCCACCACTTCTGATAATGTTTCTTTCTTATCGCAAGATATCAAAAACATACTTATAAGAAGCATTATACTTCCACCATGAAATCTCATATTCTATATTATCTTATTTTAATTCTTTATATAAAATTAACCACACATTTTTACAAACTAGTAAAAGTTGTAACCAAGAAATAATTTATCACCCCTTGATTTTTATGAAAAATAAATACATTGTATAAAACATTCATCCACCCTCAACAAGTTGACTTTATATCATACATTCTATTTTTCAACTCATTGAGGTGGAGAATTCAAAATACCTGTCAAATAACTATATTCTACAGAGGGTACTTAGGATCTGAAACATTATCAGGATTCTGCTCTAATGCAGGATTGGAATCTAATGATGTCTGAGGTATTTTCCACAAGAATGTTTTTTGTGGAACAAACTGTAATTTTTGACAATTATAATATCCATTCTCAAACATATATGTCTTATACTCATAAACATTCTTTCCCAATCTATTTGTACGCAATTCATCATAATACAAATGCCCTTCACCTATGAATTCCCAAACTCGCTCTTGAAAAATTGCATCATCAAAAGCTTCTTTAGATAATCCTGTCGCAATAGGATTACTATTAGATCTATTATGTACAGCATTTAGTTTAGAATATGCGTCCTCTGTAGGCCCATTCAAATAGTTTTCCACTTCTGCATAATTCAACAAAACATCCGAATATCTCATGGCTATATAATTAGCTTTAGAGCCTCCAGTATCATAACAAGACTTAGTACGATCATAAAATTTTACACATCCCGGAGAAGTCGAAGGCCACATTCCTTCACCTTTACCTGAAAATCCTTTATACTCAGGCTCCCACCAACGACGAGTAGTTGTACCAGTTATTGTATATTCCGTCAAAAAGCATTGTTTACGTACATCTTCATCTTGAAAAGAGAAATAACTTTTATGGGCAATTCCTGCACGAGCATACATTTTTCCACCCAAACACTCATCTTTCGTATTAATGCCAAAATAACAATGTAAATCACTTACTTGGGTAGCTCCAAATTGAATTTCCAAAAGTGATTCCTTTGTATTCTTTGCCGCTTCTTCTACAAACCAATACCACAGTGATTTATAATCCGGCAAAAGTTCATATTCTCCTGAAGAAATCACATCTCCTAAATATTTTTTAGCTTCTTGAAAATAAGTTGTATTATAATTATCCATACATCCTCTTGTTAAATAGACATCACCCAACAAAGCTTGCGCGGCACCCTTACTAGCCTTATAATAGGCACCATTTCCCCATTGAGAACGGCTCGGAAGATTATCAATACAATATTTTAAATCATCAATAATATAATCATACGTTTCATCAATCGTTTTACGAGGAATTTCCAAACCATTCAAACCTGATGTATAAGATTCCGGAATAGCTAGTCCTCCATAAATACGAAGCAACACAAACATAGTATAAGCCCGGAAGAAACGCGCCTGGCCATAAATTTGATTACGCTTTTTCTCTTCTATATTTACTTTATCACCACGACCAAGCACAACATTACAACGATTTATTAATTCATATCCACTATCCCATATCTGTATATTATATGTAGTTGACTGATTTACCCCTTGCCAAGAGTTAAAATTTTTCACTCCATCTTTGGAGGAATGCGCTGGCATTGCATGTTCTGTCAACAATTCTAAAGTCATCAACGTTTTATATCCTGCTGTGAATTTACGAAAATCAGCATAAACAGAATTTAAAGCACTTTGCAATTCTTCTTCTGTATTATAATAAGTTCCTGGATTAATAAATGTATAAGTAGATTCTGATAAGTCAGTACAACTCACAAAAGACACTATTGTAAAAAACAAAATAAATATTTTGCTCCTCCAATTTACATTCAATTTACTATGATTAAATATATATGTTTTCATATTACCTTATTTATTAAAATTAAAATTTAGCATTCACGCTTATACTTACACTTTTTATCCATGGATAAGATGTATCCCCATTTTCTGGATTATATCCTCTTTGACTAGAAAAAGTTATAAAATTCTGGAAATTTAGAGATGCACTTAATCCCTTAATACCTTTTACAGCCTTAAATGGATTTCTACCAAAATCATAATTAAGAGCCATGCTTTTAAGAACAAAATAGTACCACCCAGAATTAACACGATCACTTTCGTGAGTATTAGAAGCCCCAGCAGCCGGATATGTACCATTAGGATTGGAAGGACTCCACATTCGTTCATATGCATATTTAGATGGGACACCAATAGTGCTTGCATTCAACTGATTTTCTGAAATTTGCAAATAAGAACTTCCTCCCACAAAATCATCTGCTCCATTTCCCAAAATACTAATCCCCCATTTTTTATATTGTATATTTAAAGCAACCCCATAAATAAGTTTCGGATCTGTTGTTCCAATATTTACCTGATCTTTTACTGTTATTTGGTTATCTCCATCTAAATCTTTATACATTTCATCACCCATTTTAGCTGTTGCCTCAATTTTTCTATAGGCAGCAAGTTGTTCCTCAGTACGTATAATACCATCCGCAAGGAGAGCATAACGAGAATTTAAGGATTCTCCCACCTTTAAATAACTACTTAATCCTAACCCTGATTTCAAAGTTATGGACTGTACATCATTATATAGTTCTTTTATCTTATTCGTATTACGGCTTAAATTCACTGTCGCATCAATTTTCAAATCATTCAGATCAATAATATTACCTGTAATAGATAGTTCCCAACCTTTATTCAACACAGAACCCACATTACTCAACATTGAAGAAAATCCAGAAGTGGAAGGTATAGGTACATTATAAAGTAAATCAGAGGTTTTCCTATGATAATAATCTGCAGTAACATGGATACGATTCCACAAAGATAAATCAATGCCAATATCAAATTGATTGGCACGTTCCCATTTTAAATCAGGATTACCAATTGTTTCATAAAAGCCTTGAATCTCAGTATCATTATATATATAATTATCAACTTTCAGTTGTGCTAATGATTTGTAATTACCAATCTCTTGATTACCTGTAACACCAAAACTTCCACGTACTTTCAAATTAGTTATAACTTTATTTCCTGCAAGAAATTTTTCCTCACTTGCACGCCAAGCTAAACCTATTGACGGGAAAAATCCCCATTTATTATTCTCACCAAATCGAGAAGAGCCATCATAACGGGCTGTAGCTGTTAATAAATAACGATCTTTATATGCATAAGTAACACGTCCAGTCCATGATATCAACGAATTTTCATATTTATCACTTCCATACTCGACTGTTTCCCTATTTGCTTGTCCCATATCCCATGCACCAGTCTCATCATTTGCAAAACCATTACCAGAAATAGATAAAGTTTCATACATATAATTTTGCCATGAATAAACACCAGTAGCAGTAAAACGATGATCTCCCCATTCATTCATATACGAAAGTATATTTTCGGTAAGACGGCTCATTTTTTTTGTATATCCATTTCCACCTTTTCCATATCCAGTTGAAGTCGTTATTTTTGATGTTGTATAATTATAATCACGCTTATTAGCAATATCAAGACCAAAATTCGTCTTAAAAGTCAATCCTTTTGCTAATTGAAATTCTGCATAGACATCTCCCAAAAGACGGCTGACATTTGATTTTGTTGTAACCTCTTTATAATTAGCTACCGGATTCCAGTAGGCAGCATCACCAAAAAGAGTAGATATCCTTGGATTGTCTTGTGGCACTGCAAAAGTGCCATCTTCGCGATATACAGGCAAAGTAGGCCAACCATCACGCCAAATATCATTTAATGCACCTTGATAATTACTCAACTCTGCCATATTTGCCTCTGTATATGAATACTGCATATGTGTTCCTATCTTCAAAAAATTATTGAATTTATGTTGTACATTCGTACGAAATGTATACTTATCAAATTCAGAACTAGGTAATAATCCATCCTGTAGATAAATACCTCCAGATAGCATATATTGTGTATCACCAGACGTACCATCTAATGACAAACTATAATCTTGAACTGGTTTACAGCCATACAGTGTCTCTCTCTGCCAGTCTGTGTGAGTATCTGGAGCCGGATTTTCATCATTATAAACAGTCGTACCTTTAGAATTCATATAAGCAGAGTTAATATAATCAATAAACTGATCATGCGACATTGTTTCAATCAATCGGCCAGGCATTTGAAATCCATAATTAGCATTAAATGAAAGATTTTTAGAATCTTTTCCTCCTGTTTTCGTAGTAATCATAATTACACCATTCGAGCCACGCGATCCGTAGATAGCTGTAGCCGAAGCATCTTTTAATACTTCTATAGATGCAATATCATTAGCATTAATTTCATTTAAAGAACCATTCATTAAAGGAAATCCATCTACTACATACAACGGATCATTCCCTGCACTAATAGAGCCATTACCACGTATCCTCAATGTAGGAGATTCACCTGGACGGCTATTGGTCACAACAGAAACTCCAGTAACCCGACCTTGTAATGCTTGTATTGGATTGTTAGCCGTCACTGAGGTGATATCTTTAGATTTAACCTGCATTACCGAACCTGTTAAATCACTTTTCTTTTGAGTACCATATCCTACCACCACTACCTCTTCCAAAGTCTCTGTATCTTCTGATAAAACAATTTTATAAAAATTTCCACCTTCTATTTTAACTGTTTGATCAACATAACCAATGTAACTCACTACTAAAGTTCCTTTCTTAGGAAGATCAGACAATGAGAACTTACCATCAAAATCAGTTATAGTCCCTTGACCAGTACCTTTTAATACAACATTCGCGCCAATAATAGGCTCACCTGTTATATCTACCACTCGCCCTGTTACTTGAACTTGAGCATACACTACGGATGCAATCCCCAATAATAAGGAAAAAAGGAGCATCCTGATTGATTGTGTTTTCATAATTTTTAGCATCACAAATTGTTTTAAAAATTTAATTAGTTATTAATTGTATTCAATCTTTATTTCGAATATAGATTCCAAAAGTCAATGGTCAAAAGTACAGACTAACAAACAATTAAAAAAGATAGCAAACTCTACATTTCACCATAAAAACATGGATATTTTCTTATTTACATGGATTTTTTATCCTATTAGTTTATCATTTAATAGAAATAATCAACTCTGCTGCTACTTTTCAATTCACCAGGTATAAGGAATTACTTCTTGCATATAAATCGCATCAAGACTCCAAAGAGAAACATCATTCGTGTTAAGCCCATCCGATTCATCTAATGGAGCAGGAACCACAGGAGGAAGTAACGTCTTTACCTTTAAAGAACATTTAGATCCTCCTACTCTAGCAAATAGATCATTCCATAATTTCTTTTTCATTGCAGCATCATGAGTCTGAAATGCAGCATAAGCTTTCAAACGAGTTCGATAACGATCATCCTTTACCATCTGTGCATATTCCAACCAAGCATTATTCCATTGAGAAAAATCAACCATATCCATTATTTCATTCATTATTTCAAAGCCACCCATTATAGTCATTAAATGATTGGTATTCAACAAATTTTGATCACATTCACTAGTAATTACACCTGTTGCCGGATCATACCCTAAAGCAACAGGTCCTGTACTAATCCGATTAGGAAGAAGCAAAATACTTTTCATTCCTGCCAAAATCTTGTCACGGTATTTAAGATTGCCTGTACGTTCCCACTCCGTCATCCAGTTACCTGCATAAGCCAACCAATCTGGTCCTATTCGAATACGGGCTGGAGCGGTACAAGGATATTTACTACGAGGCTGTGCCAAACGCATAGGATCTAATGTATATAACTTCTGATCAACATCTCTTACTTCAGTCATCAAGTCTCCACACCGTTCGTCAGTAGTCAAATAATAATAAAAACGATTCCAAGCTGCCTGACTAATACGAGCCTCTTTAGCACCACATCCCCAATGACTCACATTATGCCTACTTCCTAATCCAGCATTAGGGCCAATATGATAAACATCCACCTCTGAAGTATGCCTAGTCATTGCTTCTGCCATACACCATATATCAGCACGCCCCGTACGTAAAAAATTGTACCATAGCCACATATTCGAAGCTAACTCCGTATTATCCCAAGCAAAACCTCCAACATCATATCTCCAAGTATGACGATTGTAATCATAAGAATGCATAACATCACCATAATTCCAAAAACCATACCACTTATTTTGCTCAATGGCCTTTTTATAAAAATCAATATATGCATCCAAATATTCCTCTACACAAGTTCGAAACGCAGTACTACGATCAGGAAGACTCCATATTCCAAAAGCTTTCTGTTTATGCAAATATTCAGGAGTCGGTAACAAAACTCCCATTCCGGTAAGCTCCTTTGCACAATTGGCAAAATTTTTTCTCCCGGAATATCCTGTTTGAGGAATAAAAGTAAGGGTAGAGGTACGAGATATACCATAAGGAGTACTCATTCCTTCTTGAACATCCTCATAGCTAGCACTTAATGTATGAGACACATTATCGTAATGTCTCAAGTCCATCGGTTCCGTTTCAGGACTCCACAACCAAGCAGTAAGAACAGCTGTTTCACTTTTTGCATCTGATATCTCAATAGTCGATGGATATGATTGCCAAAAATCATGTAAACAAATCCCTAAACCACCTGTTATATCACCAACAAAAGCATATCCCTCACTACGTGATCCCGAAAAAGTTCCGATCCAAGGATTATCATCATTAGCACGTTTACGAATAGAAAAAGCATCAGGCGTAAGCTGAGATAAACGATAACTATTCCACGAAGCCCAATGATCCAACAATATACGACTTCTTTCATCACACTGTTGAGAGTCAGGAATACGTTTGCCCTCCAACTGTTGAATTTGTAATGACGGATTATTATTAAGTATACGATGATCTGCCAAAGGTTGCACCGCTTCGCTCCATACCCCTCCATCAGCACAAGAAAAAGCTACATGTCGATTATAAAGAGCCTCACGCATAGGAACACTCCAACGAATGCCCAATGCAGAAATAAAATCCCGATTTTGATCACCATCATAAATAAAGCTGTGCACCATTTTCACCTGTTCACTACCAGCATAAAAATAAAGTCGAACAACAAATGGCAGCCATTCCCTACCAGTTTTACCCTTGTGCACCCCCTTCAGTTTTATCACAGTATGCACATATCCCACACGTTCCACTTCTGCTGATTTTAGTTCCCCCTGATAATCTACAAAAGAAATTAACGAGATATTTTCAAGTTTGGGACAGCTTTGAGTAGTACATATCAAACGTAGATTCTCTCCAACTTTCACATTCTTATACAGCAAACTATCTACTAAGTACTGTCCTTTACGTGAAATATAAACGGAAATAAGCCCCGTCTCAATCCGTATGTTTTCAGTTGTTTCTTGCACTGTAACAAATGCCATGTCTGGTTTCTCTTCAGAGCCCAATTTATCTTCTTTCCTTATTTTTTCAACAACCATATTTTTCATTCCGACAGGAATTACACCAGCTATACCACTCCATTTGATAGAACCATCAGGCCAGTATGCTAAAGGCCATGTATCAATCGGAATTTTTTCATTATCAGTAGAGGTCAACTGTAAGATGTCTTCCGAATAGACTTCTCCTTTACCAAAAGGAATACCAAAACTTACTGGTTTATTCATTTTTTGAGGTACGTTCCCTACCCAATGCAATGGGACTATTATTTTTTTATGATTCTGAAAACCAACATCTATGTTTCTTCCCTCTCTATCTTGTTGTCCCCAATTATCTAAAACAACTTGAGCTGACATGCCAATTACAAAAATCAACGATAAAAGTAAATAAATACCAAATCTTTTTTTTCTCATACTCATCATGTTAATTAATTATTTATCTATGTAAAAATACAAATAGATATAAAAACCAAGAATAGCTAAAAAGGCAATACAAGATGCCAAAATATGGATTTTTGACCTTTTATATGGAATTTATTCTCTAAACGACCAATAGACATCACATAAAAAATAACGGCTATCTATCACAGACAACCGTTATCACATACTTCCTTCACTTTTGTTTAACTTTATATCATAGACAACCTATTGAAAACCATAAATTGATAAATTGCATGGAAAATCTTCCACCCATTCAAGAAAACAATCTAGCGAACTGCCTTCAACATAATACTGAACTCGCCTACAAACGGCTTTCCTGTATCTGTACGAAGTTGAGGAACCGATTCTTCAGCACGGCGTCCTTTCTCCGGACGACCGAATACTCCTGATAAAATATAAGTTCTTTCCGGGCACATTGCGTCATTCTCCATATAACCAGAATTCGAAACATGTATGGTTCCTTCAGATCCGGAACGTTCCATCCAGCGCATCGCTTTTATTCCCGTCACATCCGGACTTCCCGCAGTTCCTCCCCATACACCCAATATAGGAGCAGCTTGCTTATTAGGATAAGCATCATACGGGCCCAATCCCAACCAATGTACCTGATCAAGCCCGGATACAGACTGCATGGACATACCAACAATAGGCAACCAAGGTACAGCTACCTTAGTAAGAATCTGATAATAAACGTTCAAGCGTCCATCCACTCCTATTGAATAACGATAAGTCACTGTAAAACGATTCTCCTGATCCACCCTATAATCCACAGTAGTACGGATAACCGCATTGGTTGGCGTCTTCTCCACCTTCCATGCTGTTACCGATGACGTATAATGAGTAAGATCGACAGCCTTACGAAGATTTTCTTTACCAAATCCGGAAGTCTCACCTTGATTTAATTTACGCCAGATAGCCGGATACAAGTCTTTTATCAACTGCTTTCCCTTTAGTTCCGCAGACACCAATTGTCCATTCTTCGGACTAAACACATAGCGAACATCACCAGCCTCAATGGTAACCTGATCCGCCTCAGTAACCAAAAGTTCACGACAAACAGGAACAGATATCAGTTGTTCTGTCTGAGGGCAAAGTTCAACAGCCCTGCGAGTGATCTCTGTTCCTTTTTCATCTGTAAATATAAACCACACATAATAAGTTCTTCCCGGACGAACAGTCACTAGTTTTTCTACCGGCAATTTAAAGTCCGACACTGTATGAGGATAACCATACATGGAATCAGTGCCCGAATATAATACATTCTCATCTTCCCGTACAGACCAAGCCATCTTTACCGAACTAAGATTCGTAAAATCAAAATCATTCTGGATAGGAATACGTACCGAATCCTGACCGGGTACAAATGAAATTTTGTCCACAGCAGGGTAAACCGGAGCATAGACGGCCTTCGTCTCCCAATAGTCACGAGTGAAATTACGATAGGAATCCACAATACCATCCCAACCGGCTGTATTAATCCTTAAGTATTCATCTTCACTCAAATCTTTCTCTTTCTTTCGGACAGGAGTCTTAACCCCTTGATCCGCCCACATCCATACAGCTGCTCCGGCTCCGGCAGGATGTTTAGTTAATGCCTTCCAACGTGCTTCCAACCCTCCAAACGCATCATTGCCATAAGCATGTGTGTATTCAGTCGAAATAACAGGACGTCCGGAATGTCCGGCAAGCCGGTCATATTCCTGCGGGTTCCAATAATGAGGAGCAAGAATATCCACTTCTTTAGGAAGCCATTCTTCAGGACGCCAAGGCAACAGTACCGGACGGGTGGGATCAAGTGCCTTGACCAATTTTACAGAAACCATGTGCAGAGAGGTCAAAGGATCTTCGTTACCTATTGACCAATAAATAATAGACGGCTTGTTTATATCCCGGACAATCGTTTCATACGAACGTTGCAGAACCGCCCCCGAGAATGAAGGATCATACATCAAATCCCCGGCTCCCCCTAGCGTCACTTCATTACCCACATACATTCCCATTGAATCACATAGTTCAATAAACCCTTCGGCAGGTGTGTAATGTGAGAGACGAAGATAATTGATATTGGCAGCCTTCATCAGTGTGAGGTCCTCCAACCACTGCTTACGGGTAGTGGCACGACCTACATCCGGATGTTCATCATGCCTGTTCACCCCACGAAGTTTAACTGCTTGTCCGTTAATTCTGAAGACTCCTCCATCAGTGGAAATCTGACGGAAACCAACACGTTCCATACGTGTATGTGTTACTGCCTCTTTTTCTAAAAGTTCCACTTTCAGGCTATACAAATAAGGAGTTTCGGCAGTCCACTGGTGCGGAGCCTCAACCGGCAAGCTCAAACAAATCTCCCGATCCGTCGAAACATGGGCAGGTATAGCCATTTGTCTTTGTGCCACCTCTTTGCCTTCTTTGTCAGTGAGTGTGAAACATAGCTTATAAGGCTCGCCGGGACTAGGATAATTTCCGGGCAATGTATTCTTATGCTTATCACTGATCATCACCCGTATGTCCAGATTCGCATCTTGAAACAAATGGTCAAAAGTTGTCTGCACCACCACATCATCAATCCATCGTTTAGCCGGCATAGCCTCCAAAGTTACATCTCTATAAATACCTCCCCAAGTCCAGTCATCACAAACATCAAACTTATACTCACGGGTGATCTGCCTTACCCTGACAGCCAGTTTGTTAGGCTCATCCGCTTTCAGCTTATTCGTCACATCAAAAGCAAAAGAAGTATATCCGCAATCATGACGCCCCAGTTCGTTCCCGTTGAGCCAAACTTCAGCCGATGACCATACACCACCGAAATGCAACAAGATACGTTTGTCTTTCCAATCCTGAGGAATTGTAAACTCCCTCACATAAAATCCCTCACCGGCTTGATTATCCTTGAATCCTCGATAAACCGGTTCTTCATATCCCAACAAGGCCCAATTGGATGGAACAGGAGTTGACTTAAATTTGTTTTTAGCAAAATCAGACGTATAAAACCTTTCCAAACGGTCCGCCTCCTTTTGATTAGCGGCAAATGCAAATTGCCATGTACCGCTTAAATTAATCCGTTCCTGAGCCAACACCCCCAGGCTGCTCAATGACAGAAACGATGAAATAAAAATAGTACGTAAATTCATAAAGTATAATATTTTAGTGTTTTGTTCCTGATTGATATGTAAACGCATTTTCCTGTTACTGACACTGTCGGTACACCAAATTCAATTGCTCCATAATACCCGAAGGCACAAGTTTATCAGTCGGAGTAGCTATTTGAGGATAAGCATAAGTAAACCTCTCGGATTCAGGAAGTGAGGCATCCCCAATCATACGGTTCATCAATGAATTAACCACCTCTATTTTTAGATTATTTTTACCCTCATGGACATAAGAGGTTATATCAGCCTCCCAAGGAGAGCACCATACAGTAACGACTTCTTTTCCATTTACCCAGACACGCGCTAAGGAACCTAAGCGAGGAAAACGAAGCAGTAACCGTTCATTTTGAGCAGGCATCGCCAGATTTAATTCTTTATGATAAACCACCGTGCCTGAATAATAACGGATACCTGTATCGGCATGCACTGTCCAATCTATCAATTCGTCAAAAACGACTTTCCCGGGACCACCCCAGCGAGGATCAAAATAAACATTCCAACTACCCTCAATCGGAGTAATTGTTTCTTGTACATCCGCTATTCTCGGCAATAAACCGGTTGCCTGATTATTTGAAGTCACTATAAATCCAGACTCACGAGGAGCCAAAGTCAAGTTCAACAACATACCTTTTTCTCCGGATGCTTTTACAGGTATCATATAACGTTGCCCAGTCACAGCATCCCAATATTCCGCCTGTCGGGCATCCGTACGCAACCGGATAGTATCATGAAAAGCTCTGTCACTATGATTATTCAAAAAATACACATCGGCATCCGATAAACGACGATGAACAAAATAAACTTTATCCTTCGCTGTATTACCACTTTTTATTGCTATATCAGGACGAATATTTTCATATTTCAAAACCTCCGACAATGGAATATTTTCATAAATTTTCCCCTTACCGACTTTACGGATCTGTGATACAGTAGTCAACTCTCCCCACAACTCATCAACCAATGCTCGATATTCTTCCGATTCCGCTTTATCTTTCAAGGAATCGGAACCATCCGGACGTGGCCCACAAACGATGACACCTCCTTTAACTAAACCAGCTATATGACGCAACACATGCAAGGGCATATCATTATTACGCTGAATCACCAATAAACTATAACTAATTCCTGTCGGTAAGGTCAACCGACCATCCACAGCCATCGTACGCCCTACTAATGCCTCAGCTGTACAAACATCAAAATCATAACCTTCGGGGATTTCAGGAAGGCGATAAGTTACCAATTTCACCGGCGGATTCTGTCCCAAATACACACATATATCGACAACAGGCACTCCTTTACGCATCAATGCGGAACAACGTGCCTGATAATCCCAGAACGGGCGGCTATATTCCCAGTAAGTATTGTTCCTGTTCAGACAATAATGCTTGCCGCCAGCCGTACTACCCGGATATTTATCAATCCAAGGCTGATAAGCAGACGCACATAACACAAATTCATTCACTCCAAAAGCATAAGCATAATCCGCCGAATTTTTCTGATCTGCAAAACAGTGATAATAACGGCTGCCGGTAAAAGCTTCCGCTGAAGCAATAGGCTTTCCGTAAAAATGAGCGGCAGATGAAGTTTCCTTCACATCATACCCTCCATCAGGATGTGAAGTCCAGAATTCACCTTGTGGTTTATTAACACGTCCTTTTGCCTGAAGATTATCCGCCACCAGGCTCAATCCGTTCCCCACAGCCTGTGCTGTCAGATTCACTCCCGCCTTATCACTTAATTTTTGCAACGTGCCGTAATAATTATCAGAAATCATATCAGCCATTGTACGGCGCATATCATATAGGAAACCGTCACTTTGAGACACCGAACCTACGATATATCCCATCATAGCCGGCAGATAACAACGCATATCATACCCTTTTCGATGTAAAAACTCCTGTTCAAACCCCGGAGTCCAATTTTGCGAACCGGCCTCATGACTATCCATGGTGACTCCTGCAGGCAAACAACCGATAGCAGCTAAAGAATCCAAAATAGGTTTGGTATAATTTTCCCATTGAACCGTCACCGCTTCTACCGACATTTTATCACATTCCAATCCCATTAAATTGGCACGCCCATGTCTCAACGGACCGCCAGTAGGCTCATGAGCAAAACGCATAATCACCCATTCTCCTGCCGGAACCTCCCACTCCAACTTCCCCTCAGAATCCATTTTATCTGTAAGGTCTACTATTTTTTCCGGGTCTATCGTCTCTTCGCCCTCATAAGGTGGTGTTAGATTTCTCTGAATATATTCAGAATAGAGTGCGGCACGTTCTTCCCATTGGTCCATTCGTGCACGTGAAGAAAGAGAAAAATTTCCTATCACCAAATCCGGACGAGTATCTTTAGGAAGATACCAATCGTGAAAATTCAGACGAAAATAACGAGCTTTTACTGCCGGGAATGAAATTGTTTTTTGAATCCAACGATTACTCGGAGTCTGATAAATAGGTTTCAAATCACAAACCCTCTCATAATTAATACCATCATTGGAAACCTCCAACTGTCCTATATCTGGTAATTTTTGGTACCCCAAGCCATAAAAACTCTCAGCCGGATGCCCGGGAGGATTCATAGCCCCTGTAGAA
>OATW01000108.1_pt1 | contig 39134 bp, 59 predicted proteins | sample 1476091 | NCBI WGS metagenome assembly OATW01 (sample SAMEA2579991, study PRJEB22360) | human gut metagenome | biome: human gut; feature: human-associated habitat; material: faeces | place: Denmark | collected 2008/2010 | reverse complement strand
CCAGCAGCCAGGATGTTATAAAGGAAGCGTGGCAAAGTATCATCACCCGTGTAATATCAGGTGTGTGTAAAAAGAAACTGTTCACAATTGATCCTTACAATTATCTCCGCCGGTGTGTACGCAGCTATTTCAATGAAAGGAAAAGGGAGCGTATGGTATTGGTCGGGACACCGGAAAGGAGAAAAGGGCAAATGACCTATGATGAGATTATGGAAGCATTATAATTCAAAACAGATTAAAAATGAGTGAAACAAAAATCATATTAGATGCCTGTTGTGGCAGCCGTATGTTTTGGTTCGACAAGGAAAATCCTTGGACCTTGTTTGCTGACATTAGATATGAAGATCATATTCTTTGCGACGGTCGAAGTCTGAAAGTTCATCCGGATATTGTATCTGATTTTACCAATATGCCATTCCTAAATGAATCTTTTAAACTGGTAGTCTTTGATCCGCCCCATCTTCTAAATGTGGGTAAAGAAAGTTGGTTGGCCAAGAAGTATGGTAAACTTCCCGAAGATTGGCCAAGGGTGATAAAAAAAGGAATTGATGAATGCTTTCGAGTACTTGAAAATTACGGCGTTCTCATTTTTTAAATGGAATGAAGACCAGATAACGGTTAAAGAAGTATTGAAAGCCATCGGACGGCAGCCGTTGTTCGGTCACACCACCGGAAGGCATGGCAAAACTATGTGGATGTGTTTTATGAAACTACCAATTAACGTATAACGGAACAGAAATGAAAAAGACTTTTAAACAATGGGCTAAACAGGATAAAGATTTGAATGTTTTTTTGTGCCCAGGTGATTATATTGACGAAAGGTTATACAACTACATAGCGGATATCATACCTCCTGCATATTGCTCAAGAGACCTTATGCAAGGATGCGATGCCATTAAAAATGAAGGCGATGTATTATATTACATCACAGTGTACAGAACCGATGATAATCAGTACTTATATCTCGGTGTTTTACCAGAATTTAAACAGTAATTTAAACCGGAACAAAAATGAGTAAATCAGGAGAATATATTGAAATCAAGAGTTTTTTGGTAGTCAATCCCAACTTCCCGGTTATCACAAAAGAAAGTGCTCTTAAAGCCGTTGCAATGGCAGAGGAAGAAATGAAACGGAAAGCCATCGAAGTTCTTTCCTCTGTTTTGGATAACTGGGTACATGGCGGTGATGCAGATTGTATCATTGCCGAATTTGAAGAAAAATTAAATCTCATCTGAAATTATGGAACAGAATAAGAAAGAAGTAGTCTTTGACGGAAAGGATCTTATATTTAACGTGGATGATATAGAAGTAAAGAACGGCAAACTGTCTGATTCTTTCAGTATAAAAGAGCGTTACGAGATAAGCGCGGAAAGCCTTTCTATGCTTATCGTGGCGTTGAGTGATGGGAATACGCTGGCTAAATTAATTGATGACTTCCCCCGAAAATCACGGACGATATATCCCATGAAAGATGAGTATGTCAAGAAGCTTGTTGAAGAAGTATCCAAGCTGGAAAGCGAAGTCAAATCCCTGCAGGAAAAGGTCTACAAAGAAAGGGAAAGAGTTTCAGATGAAAGATACAAGCGTCACATGCTGGGAAAATTGATTAAAGAGCACAATAAACGCTCTTGGTGGGGACGGACAGAAAGGATTGAACTGGAAATGGAGGAATAACCATGAATGAAGAAGAAATATCGAATGCTGTGAGTAGTATAGAGTGCACAAATATAGCAGATACTATAGATGGAGTACAACAAGTAAATGCGAGTTTTGATCCATTAAAACGAATATCAGAGAAGGAGGTGAATCATGAGGGATAAGTCAAGAGTGAAACATATAATGGTACAGGCAAAAATAAGCGCAGAGGCTGCTGATAAATTGGATAATATTGTAAAGGAATATAAGTTTAACAGTAGATATGAGGTCATGCAATATTTGTTGTCTGCATTCATTGAAAGAGCTGATTGCGGTGCTGAGTATGATGGAAGCAACAAGAATGAATTAGAGCTGATGGACATATTCCAGCGTCTTAGAAGCGTGCAGGACAGGGCTAACACAGTCAAACCGTCTGCGTATGATGATATCAAAAGGGTTGTATCGGTATTTATCTACAGAGTTACTAACAGGAGACGGTATGTATCAAGCTGCATAACGGAAAGCGGAAAGCGGATGGTGCAATCAAGCAGGAAAGAACAGGCATTAGCGGAAGTATTCCGGTATCTGTACCCGAAATTAGCACAACGATTACAGGTAATCGGACGTAATATAGGGGTAAATGGTTACGACAATATTATAAAGGAGTTGCTAGAGATGTCCCCTGTATCTTCGGACGGCATACATAACGATGTGAATACGGAGGTAAGTGGTTTAATGGGACAGAATAAATACGGAGTAGTTCCCGTTACCACAAGAACTAAGAGGGTAGAAAATGAGCAGGGATTACAATTACAGGAAGATGATCGGCTCCACAGCGTGGAGAAAGACAAGGAGAAGAAAGCTTGAGAAGTCACCGCTATGCGAGATGTGCGGAAGGAATGGCATAATCACGCCGGCGACAGAGATACACCATGTTATACCGTGTGAGACAGCGCGGACGGTGGAAGAGATGAGACGTCTCATGTTCGATGAGGATAATTTGCAGTCACTATGCCATGACTGTCATTCATCGGTTCATGCTGGAATGAGGTCGCATAGTAGAATCAAGGTGAGAGAGAACGCGAAACGTTCGCTGTCCCGGTTCAAAGAAAAATTTATCTCGTAAGCCGGGGGGGGTATTTTTTTAACCGCCCGGGACTTCTCAAATCCACTCCCACTAAGCATCACAAAATTTGGTTTTGAAAATTTGGATTTGGGGGCGACGTTTTGGGATTACCCGAAATGATATCAAGATTGTAAAAATAGGTAATATTAAAATATTTAACACAATGAAGAAAAAGAGTGAGGAACAACGGGCGGTCAGCAAGAAAATAAAAAATCAGAGGGATGCGATCATTAAAACATTGAAGGATGTGAACAAGTATTCCAAGGAGCTGAATTGCCAGATTGATATATTTTCCCGGTTGTATCTGTTGTTTAAAAAAATCACAGAGGAAGTTTTAGATGAAGATTACACTATCGTATATGAGGAGAAGAGCAGGGAGGGACATATAAGAAAACGGATTGACCCTTTGGCGCGCGTCCCGTTTGAACAGGCTTCACCGCTAATGAAATTATTGAAAGGATTGAAAATGAATATGGAAATGACCAAGCCGGATGATGGCGGAAGCCGTGCTCCTAGTCCTTTGGATAAGCTGATGGAGAATATCAACAATGTGAATGACGGAGAGGACGAATGATGAATGAATGGGAGGAGAAAAAGGCACTGAAAAAAGGATATACGGATAGGCTGGCGTCTGTTGATTTGGATAGGTACAATCTAACGAAGATAGACGGTCGGCTCTTTTCATATATATACGGCGTGCAGTCGCGCCCAGAGGGGCATAACCTGTACGAGGTTCTTTCTGTGTTGAAATTCCTCCGTCTGATGGACACTTACACGTTCCGGAAAAAAAGAGTGAAAGTGTTCGTTGCCTTATACGAGAGCCTTAAATTTTCGGGGATAAACGGACGCCGCAGTTATAAGCTAACCCCCGTGCAGTATTTCCAGTTTGCCTCTATACTGGGGTTTTACAGGTGGGAAGATATAGGCAGTGTGGAAGATATGACGGAAAGGAAGAAGGGAACAAAAGTTGTCAACGGGCGTGTGATGGAGTTGAGGCGGCTGGTAAGGGAGGCTATTCTGTTCGTTCCGAGAAAGTTTTCAAAGACCACCTCCACGGCTTCTCTTGCTGTTAATGACCTGCTTTTTGGAGATGCGAACGCGCAGGCGTACACGGGCGCAAATTCAGGCAGACAGGCTAAAATATGTTTCAACGAGATAAAGGGTATTATTAATCAATTAGATCCGGAAAGACGCAGTTTCAAGACAAACCGTGAATGGCTGGGGTGGAGGTCTACCAACACATACGGGAAAGAATCCTTTGTGGAATGTTTGTCGGGAGGTGGCGACGCAAAGGACGGTCTTAACGCATCTCTATTTATATTTGATGAGTATGCACAGGCAAGGTATGTAAAGGATCATTCGGAGGGTGCGGAGCTTATGCAGGTAATGGTGTCCTCCATGGGTATGAGACGGGAGCCTCTGACGGTGATCATAACCACGGCGAGCCGCATTCCTGACGGTCCATTTGCTGTAGAGTTGGAGAATGCGAAGAAGGTTCTATTAGGAGAATATGACGATGATACACAATTCGCGTCATTGTTTATGCCGGATGAATGGGAGCTTGACGATGAACACATGAGCGCTCCGGAACTGTGGAAGAAATGTAATCCGCATATCGGTATAACGGTACAGGAAGGCTATTACCGCCAGATGTGGAACAAGGCGATACGCAATGTTGAGGCTATGATAGAATTTAAAACCAAGTTGCTTAATGTCTTTGTTGCGGGCTCCGTGAAACCATGGATAACACAGAATTTCGCCCATTCCTTGTCCATGAACATCAACTTAGAGCAGGTAAAGGGCAGACCGTCCGCTATGGTGGCTTTTGACTTGTCCGTTTCTGATGACCTTTCCGCAGTGGTTTACAACATATATAGCAAGGAGGATAAGAAATTCTACCTGTTTATGGACAGTTATATACCTGAGGATACGCTAGAGACGCACCCGAACCGCGAGCTTTATAGGATGTGGGTGGATGGCGGCTGGCTGAAAGTCTGCCCCGGTGCTGTCATAGATATGGACATGATCATAAATGACATATTAAGGCGTGACCGTAATTTATTTATATGCCGGATAGGCTATGATGCTTATAAGGCAAATGAGATACGCAACGCGCTTGCAGCGGGGCTTCTGGGGCACGGGAAGAACCCGGATAAGATACTACGTGCCGTTCCTCAGACCTACGGGGCGTTCACATCACCGGTAGAATCGCTGGAACTGGCGGCGAAGAGCCGCCCGGCTCACCTTGTTCTCGCTTATAACCCTATCCTGTTCTGGAATTTCGGTAACTGCTACATAGACGAAGACAAGATGTGCAACAAAAAGCCGTTGAAAAGAAAGGAAAATCTTAAGATTGACGGTGCGATAGCTTCCTTAATGACATTTTGGCTCTACAATAACACGGAACAGGGGTAACCATAAACAGCTAATTGTCCGGTATATGTAAGTTATGACTTAATATATGGACAATTTTTTCAGATTTTTCAAGAGGGAATCGGCGCCGCTCCCCTCTTTCATAGACAGCGGTTCGGATGTGGCAATTGAGGATACGCAGGAGGATTCCGGCAGTACGAAATCGACGGGCGGGGATTACCGGGAGAACATATCCTACGTGGGTACCCCGTGGGCAGCGTTGAATATAGCTGCAGTATACCGCGCCGTAAACCTGCTTTCGAGTTCCGCCGCCACGCTGACCCTTCAATACAAGCGCAAGGACAGGGCGAAGAACTATTTCAAGCTGAACGATTCAAAGGAAGGCAGGCGGATAAACTACCTGCTGGGTGCACGTCCTAATGATCGTATGAATTCGTACACCATGATAAAGTACACAGTTGCCCAACTGCTTCTACAGGGTAACGCTTTTATCTATCCCGTGCGTAATTCGTTTCATGAAATCGTATCTTTCATTTTGTGTTCCCCCGGTTCGGTAACCTATGACGTATACGCCAATCAGTATACGATTAACGACATAACCAACGGAATAAGCGCGACGGTAGGTCCGAAAGACATACTCCATTTCAAGAACATGTGCCTTGATGGAGGGTATTGGGGTATGTCTACCATTGCATACGCCAAACAATGCCTGAGTATCACCGCCACATCTGACAGTGAGACACTGAAACGCTTTGCCACGGGTGGACGTTTTAAAGCTATTCTTCAAGATAATACGACTGTTCAGGGATACGGAAAGTATCAGGATGAGCAGTTGAAGAATATGGGGATGGACATTCAGGACACGTTGAACCGTGGCGGGGATATACTGGCTGTTTACGGTGACGGAAAATTAACCCCTATAAGCATGTCATCAGCCGACATGCAGTTTCTGGAAAGCCGGAAATTCAATATCCGGGAAATTGCCCGGTTCTTCAACATTCCGCCTAGCAAGCTTATGGACGATTCCAACGCCAACTATAAGAGCGTTGAGATGTCCAATGTAGCCTTTTACGTTGAGGCGTTGCAACCGATTATCACCGAGATAGAGCGTGAGTTTGCATCCAAGCTGCTTGATGAAACCACCTATATGGATTACAAGTACACATTCGACCTTTCCGCCTTGTACGCCCTTGATGTTGACAGCAAGAGCAGATGGCAGAAAACGCGTCTGGAAACGGGCCAGGCAACCGTTAACGATATACGTAGGGACGATGACCGCCCGCCGGTGGATAAGGGGGATGATGTATACATAAGCACCAATCTTGCAGTATTGGGAAGCCCTAAGATGTCCGGAGAAACAGTTACAAATCCAACGAATATGAACGATAACAAGAAAGGAGAAGACGATGAGTAGGGAATTGCGTGTATTGACCATGGAAAAGATGAAAGCCCAGATAAGGGACGTACAGGATGAAGAATTGGAGCTGCTGCAAACATGGGGTATGGCATGTGAGAGTGTGATTATAGACATGACAAACCGCACATTTGAAGAGCTGGAAGTATGGGAAGATGCTCACGGGAAAGGGTTTCCGGAGGCCTTAGAATCAGCCATGTTACTACTTGTAGCCCATTTGTTCAGGAACAGGGAGCCGGTTTCATCCGTAACCCAGAATATGGTCCCTTTCACCATATCGATGCTTGTGAAGCCTTATGTAAAACTTTCCAATAGAAGTGAATTATGATATCAGCAGGGACATTAACGGAAAGAGTGGACGTTATGACGCCCGAGATAAGCCGGGGTGGCATGAATGAGCAGGTGGTTGAATACAGGAAAGCGGCTACCGTATGGGCTAATGTGCAGTTTCAGAGAGGGGCGCGAGCTTTGACGGCCGGTGAGGCTTGGATGAACAGTTCTGTAGTTGTGACAATGCGCTACCTTTCCGTTGTTACAGACCGTTGCCGGTTGGTATGGGACGGGAAAACCTACAGAATCGATTCATGTAACCGGTCCAAGAGGGACGGGAGTATTACCATCACGGCTTCCATACTGGATGAGGGGAACGGTTTCGGGTAAGCCGGAAACAGGTTTTTAAAGGATATAAAAAGGGCGTTCCCTAAAGGGGCGTTTGAAAGTTGTAAATAAATAGAAAAAGATATGGATAATTCCAAGAAGAGAGAGGTAAGATACATGACCGGTGAGCGATTCCAGCCAAAGATCCGTGAGGCGGAGGACGGGGACGATAGCCGGGTAATCGAGGGTTATGCGATTGTGTTTGGTGTCGAGAGCCGTATGCTTGTGGACTATTGGGACAACTACCGTGAGATCATAGAGCCGGGAGCCATTACGGAGGACGATTTGAAGCGGATGGATATCAAAATGACTTTGTGGCATAACCGGGAGAGACTGTTGGCCCGGTGGAAGAGAGGCGAAGGCTCGCTTTTGCTTTCCGTGGATGAGGTAGGCGTGAAATATAGATTTGCTGCTCCGTTAACACAGGACGGAACCACCGCTTTGGAGCTGGTGAAGAGAGGGGATCTTGCGGGATCTTCATTTACATATTGGAGTGACGAAAGTTCCAGTGTAAGATACACCAAGGACAATGAAGATGTGCTATTGAGGCATGTAACCCGTATTGACGAGGTTTTTGAAATGACCATAGCGTCTGATCCGGCGTATGTGCAAACTAGCGTTACCGCCCGCGAGGTGGAGGCTTCCGGCATTGTGTTGCACCCGGATAACAGGAGACGGGAAATAATTGAGAATGAAACCGCTTATGCGGAATTGAGAAAAATAGCTAGTAAGAAAATTTTTTAATCATTTTGTTTTATGAATAAAGGAAAGAAAGTGAATGTACAACAGTACATTACCAGACGAGAGGAAATCAAGGTACGTCTTAACGAGATTGTAGATCTGGCTGAATCGGAAAACAAACGTGCGTTTACCGAAACAGAGAATGACGAGATCGAGTGTCTGAAACGCGAGATGAATGCTTTGGATGTGCGCATAGCGTGTGCCGACAAGAGCGGATACGTGGAAGTTACCGCCCGTGAGCTTGCGTTTGATGCGTTTATGCGCGAGCATATCAATTCTAAGAGTTCCCATTTGCTTAAGCGCGAGTTTACCGGAATGATCAGTACAGGAGCGCAGCCGATGATTCCCCTTACTATTAATGACATTATCCCTGCCTTAGAAGAGGGCCTTATCATCTCCAAGCTGGGTTTACCGTTGCGCACAGGTTTGGCGGGTGATTATTGCTGGCCGACAGTTTCGGCAGTTGAGGCAGAGGTAGCCGGTGAGGCCGTAGCTTTGACCGACAAAAAAATCGAGATCGGTAAAATCGTTCCCAATCCCCAAAGAGTGGGTGTTACTATCAAGATCACAAATCAGACAATCAACCAGACCGAAGGTGTGGCATACGATGTTGTCAAACAACAGATTCCAATGGCTGTAACACGAACCCTAAACAAATTGATGTTTTCAACCGCCAAGCAGACACATAAGTTGGTTGGCCCGTTCTCCGGTATTGCCAATACCACCGCCGGTGCAGCCGCTACGCCTGTGAAAATCTCGTCTCTGGACACGATGGCGAAGAAGAAGGCAGCACGGTTCATTGAGTTCACCGGTGAAATCCCCTCATTCAAAGAGCTGGTATTGATGCGCGCTCTGACCTTGTTAAAGGGAATTGAGGGAAGCTATATGGCTTATGTGATGGATGAGTATACGAAAGCTGTATTGGAAACTACGGATCGTGGTTATGTAGATGCAGACAACCCGGGGAATACGGGACGATATATTGTTGAGAATAACTCGATAGCTGGTGTTCCTATATTCTGCACGAACTACATCAACACCGATGCTAAAACCTACATCGGTTTCGGATCATGGGGATATGAGCCTATCGGTCAGTTTGGGGAACAGCGTTTTATTATTAACCCGTATTCAGAAGATACATCCGATGTTGTACGTCTGACCCTTAACGGTGACTGGGCGTTTACAACCCTCCGTCCTGAGGCATTCACTCTGGGAGTGTTGCCGACTACAACCAGTGGAGGCGGTTCAGGTCAAGGTTAATATTAATTCCCGGGGCTACGGCTCCGGGATAAAAACTGCAGTATATGGGAATAGCAAAGAGACTTCTAGAGAACAACCAAGGGAAGAGGAGAAAGGGGATATCCTTTATCTTTGAAGGGGAAGAGGTTATATCCATGCTCAATAGGATGCGTGACGCCAAGGAGGTAAAGAAGTCCGACATAAGGAAAGAGGTGCGGAAGGCATTAGCTCCTGAACGGAAGCGGGTGCGCAATGCGGCGAAAGCCGCGATGGGTAAGGATTCCGGAAGAGCATATATGGGTGTAAAGATGGTTGTCTACCGGGACGGAAATGGTGGTATGCTCAATATACTGGATAAGGGGAATGCTAAGCAGTTGGCGGTGTATAAACAGCCAGCAGGAGGCAAATCAGGCATAAGAAGGCGCAGATATGTAAGCCCGGAAACGAAACGCCGCAAAGGGTACAGAGGAGCCGACAGGGCTTTTATTCTTAGATTCATAAACTCGGGAACAGAAGACCGGTATACGAAGGTAAAAGGAAAGGGAATGAAGAAATCGGCGTATCGTGGTCTCTTGTCTACGACTAATTTCTTTCAGCCGGCGGCTGAATCCGGAATATCCAGAGCCAGCCGCGTTTTGTCGGAACGGATTGCAAAATTAATACTGGAAGCAGGAGAAGGAAGATGAGTTTGTTCATTAGTAAACATATTATCAGCTCCTTGCAGTCTAACAAGGCTGTTACGGAAGCTGTGGGAAACAGGATATACCCGGTTGTTATCCCCGCAGGGGTGCCGGAGTATCCGTTCATTAACTTTACGAGTTCTTTGGACGGTCCGGATGAGACCAAGGACGGTTCTTGTGCGGACAATGTGTCCACTACATTGGCTGTTGTATCCAAGTCATACGAGGTAGCCGTGAACACGGCTAATGAGGTGCGTTACGCTATTGAAGGGAAAACAGCCCGATATGATAAGTTTGAGGTCATAGATAGTTCGTTAGTGTCATGTGTTGAAGATTACCTGATGGACATAGACGCTTTTACTGTGACCCTTTCGTTTAATTTTAAAACGATTGATTTTTGATATGGGAAATATTCAGATTTTCAAGAATGAATCGTTGGGTGAAGTTAGAGTAGCCGGAACGAGTGAAGAACCTTTATTTTGTTTGGCAGATATTTGTAAAGTATTAGGCTTGCGAGTAGATGCAGTACAATCAAGATTATCAGATGCCCCCATTCGGATTGGGGTCACTGATTCGCTTGGAAGAGAGCAACAAATGAATTTTGTTAACGAAAAGAACCTTTATAAAGTAATCATGCGCTCAGACAAACCGCAAGCCGAGCCTTTCCAAGACTGGGTATGTGGTGAGGTGTTGCCATCTATCCGCAAGACAGGCGAATATTCCGTGAAACCGGCATTGCCTAAAACCTACCTTGAAGCATTAAAAGAATTGGTAGTGGTTGTTGAGGCTAACGAGATGTTGACTTTGGAGAACAAGACAATGAAGCCGAAGGCTGAATATTTTGATAATTTGGTAGAGAGAAATATGCTTACCAATATACGCGATACGGCAAAACAGATCGGAGTTAAAGAGAAAGAATTTATTCAATTTCTCATTGAAGGTAAATACATGTATAGGGATAAAAAGAAGCAGTTGCGTCCTTATGCCGAGCATGTGCCTTCACTATTTAACATTAAAGATTATGAGAACAACGGTCACGCCGGGCAGCAAACGTTAATCACGCCAAAAGGGAAAGAAACTTTCCGTCTGTTGTGCGGTAAAATTGAGTATTAGATATAATGATTTTATTAGTGACTTAAAATCAAAGAGTTATAATATAGAACTTAAGAACAAATTCATATTAAAAATCAATTGTTTTACGGATTCGGTTCGTGAGAATAGAATCTGTTTTTTAAGGAATTGTTTAACTTTTAAAATATACAATTATGCCAAAAGCAAAACCTTTGAACGGAAAGGATTTTATGATTTTCATCGGTGGTAAAGCTACAGCTTTAGCAACCAGTCATAAATTAACTCTTACAGCCGAAACAGGCGATGCCGCCAGCAAAGATGACGGCATGTGGGATGAGGGGATAGTAACAAAAATGAGTTGGGAAGCGTCCACGGAAGCGTTGGTAAGTGCTGATGCGGACGTAGAGAGTTTTGATACTCTTTATGATGCTTTCATTGCCGGTGAGGCTGTCGATATCGTATCGGGAATACCCGCTAACCTGACTAATGACGGTGTACCTTCTGACGGTTGGAAATCCCCGGATACTAAGACAGGGCAAATCTACTACAAGGGAAAGGCTCTTATTACATCTCTTGACCGTACCGACGCCAAGGGTAGCAACTCCAGTATGACAGTCCAGCTTAAGGGACAGGGTAAACTAGAAAAGGCTACAGGTGCCGCGTCTTAAAGGAGGGTAAGGATGAAAAAAGTAAGGATTAACGGTACGGAGTATGAACTGAGGTACACACTCCGTGCCCTCTTTGTATATGAAGAGTTGGCAGGGAAGCCCTATACGGGTGAGAAGATGGTAGATAGCTACATATTGTTGTGTTCAACGCTTATAGCGTGTAACAGGGATTTCCCCTTTACGTTTGATCAGGTCATTGAGGCGTGCGATGAGGACCCGAGTATCTTCCAGACGTTTGTAGAGGTTTTGAACGAACAGAGGGAACGCATGTCGATGCTGATGGACGGTGATGATAAAAAAAAAGCGCAGACGAACCGTTAAGTGTTATCCGGCTGTATGAGGAGGTGGTAGGCCGTGGCGGTGTCGCTCCTGATTATTTTCTGGATCACATGACACTGAACGAAGCCGCCGCCTATATGCGTGGCATGTCCCGTGGGGAGCAGGAGGCATGGGAGCGCACGCGCATGTTAATGTATGCAGTGGTGCAGGTAAACTCCACGGAGAAACTCACGCCGAGGGATGTATTACCTTTCCCATGGGATGGAGATGAAGAGCCTGTAGAGATAGACGAGAATGAGTTGAAAGAGTTAAGGGAACGAGCAAAAAGTATGGAATATGGCAACTAATTCAATTGTAAGACTTTTATTTGATACCGCCGACTTTGACAAGAATATCAAGAAGACGAAGGGGGAGATAGGGAATTTTGAGACCGATATAAAAGGGATGGCTACTAAGGCGGGTGCCAGTATAGTAAAGTTTGCCGGAACGTTCGGTATGGCTGTAACTGCCGGAGAGGCTTTTAACAAGATTCTTCATTCAAGCCAGACGTTAGGCGACTTGACCGCTTCAACCATGCACACGGCTAAAGAATCCGTAGATCAGTTTTTTTACTCTTTAGGTGCTGGTGAGTTCAATGGTTTTTTGTCAGGGCTTGATCAGATAATAAGCAAGGCAAAGGACGCTTACGCTGCAATGGACCAGTTAGGAAACACTAAAATAAGCCACGGTTTTTTCAGCGCGGAGTACGAGATGCAGATACAGGAGGCGCAATATGTGGCAAAAAACAAGTTCGCGCCACTGGATGAGAGGGTATCGGCTTTCAGTCAATGGAGGGAAGCGTTAAAGGCACAGGAGGAAATTAACAAGACATTACGGGAAGATCTTGTAACCGCAATAGTAAAATCCGTTGATTCTGAAATTGGGTCATCAAATGTGAAGGTGAATTTTGATGATGTGAAGATGGCATTGAGGCTGGATGTGACCAGTCCGGAGAAAAGGGATGAGTTAAAGAGCGCATACGGGAGGCAGTATGAGAACTACCGCGCCGTGCGCAAGAATCTGTTGAGCCAAAGAAAGGGAACTTTGGATGAAAACAGGGTTGCGGCGATAAACACGCAACTAACGGAACTGGATAACACCTACAGAGAGGCTATAATAGTGAATGCGATGTTGAATAAATATACTGATGATGAATTACAGAATATTGCCACAATGGGTGCGGAGTACATGAAATTAAGTTCGTCTCTAGCTTCTGTTAGCAGGGAGTATAACGAAACCGCGAATGAGTTTAATAATGCTAATAAGGCGGTGAAAGGATTCGTAAAGGTTACTAGTTTGGAAGGTTACAAGACATATTCGGGCACGCAAAATAACGGTGGAGGGAAGAAAAAACCGCCTAAAATAGAGTTTGCAGAGGGTTCAATAGGGTATCTGGAAGAGCAGATATCAAAAATGAGGCTGAAATTCCGTATGGCCGTAGATGATGAAAGCAGAGCTAAAGTACAGCAGGAGATAGACAGCCTTGTCAAACAGAAGCATTATATAGAGTTAGGTCTGGAATTGAAGTATTCCAGAGGTGAGGGCGACCCTCATTTCGAGTTAAAGAAAATACAAAAAAACTTTGCTGAAATGTCCCGCACACCTGATTTCAAGGCAAAAAAAGGAGAATGGACACCGCCGATTACAAAGAAAGATATCAAGTCAAACGAAGATTTCGCCGATTCGTTAAGTGCCATAGGTAACGCTTTTGGTAGTATGTCTTCAATGGCTGATAATGCCGCCGGTTCAATCCTGTCTTACTTCAGTAACTTGCTGACTGCCATAGCTGCAGCGATTCCGGCGATTGACGCCCTTAACATGAAGAAAAAGGAAGAATCCATAGCCAATACGGAGAATGCCGCCACTGGTGCCGCTTCTTCTGTCGCTTCCATCCCCTTTGTCGGTCCGGCTCTGGCTGTGGCTGCTATAGCATCGGTATTAGCCGCATTGGCCAATATCCCAAAGTTTGCCAATGGTGGTATAGTGGGCGGTTCTTCTTTCTTTGGCGATCACATGATAGCAAGGGTTAACAGTGGTGAGATGATATTGAACCAGTCCCAACAAGGCAAGCTGTTTGATATGATTAATAATGGTGGACCATCCAATCACATAACAGTAGACGGTGAGGCACGGGTAAGCGGTAAGGCTATGTATATAACGATAAGGAATTACATGAAGGCTAACAACATAAAATGGTGATATGGGACAGAGATATAACGTACATTTCAAGGATTACAAGAACACCGCCTACGATGTGAAGGTATATATTGAGGGCTATGTGGGACAGGTGACGGAATTACTGGGTGCGAGAAGCGCATTTACCGTGGAGGGGAACGATGAGAATTTTGTATATGAACCGATAAGAAGTTCTACGGCGACATTAACTCTTCTTGGCAGTGATTTGCTTCTGGATCTATTTAGTATTAATAACCAGTATGCGCCGGTTAAGCTGTTCAAGGGTGACAAGTTGATGTGGACGGGGTATATTGTGCCGGAGCAATTTACACAGCCTTATAAGCCTACGCCGGATAATATCAGTATTGATTGTATCAGTGCGATAGGCACGCTTGAGAATATAAGATACAAGCAGCAGAACGAGGATGCCTTTATTAAGGCTATAGACCTGCTTAGATACATACTTAAGTCTGCGAATGGAGGGTATGAGAAGATTTATATACCTCATGTATACGCCTCTTCGGAATACGATTACTCAGAAAATAGATTTCTATTTGAAGACCTTATTCTTGCGGAAGAGAATTTCATATCGGAAGAGAATTACCTCAACGAAGTGTTGGAATATTTGTGCCGTTTTTTGGGCTGGAGCTTATACGATTATGAAGGAAGTTTATATTTTGTGGACCCTGATTGGAATGGTGAATACCATGCTTATAATGAAGGCTTGACAGAATATGATACCGTATATCCGAATGAGGTTTTGCTACAGAATATTGGGTTTGCAGGCAGTAACCATACAATAGATATAGAGAAAGGTTACAATAAAGCGACTGTTAAAGCTATAAATAACGCCCCGGAGAGTATGATTGATGAAGAGCCTTACGATAGTCTGGCTGATTTGCTTGGAAAACATTTAGTTGATGGCAAAATAACTGATGTGGATTCAGAATGGAGACGATACATATTGAAAACATACAAGCCCGTAGTATGGGAGCCGAAGATATATGATGCTGTAGGTGGAGAAGTTGAAATTAATGCCGATAATGACCCGAATACAGGGAATTTAAAAAATTTTGGTTCGTCTATCGCGAAGATATCGGAATGCGACGGCCATATAGAAGACGGTGTATTTGTTCCGAATGTTTCGGAATATTCATGGGATAATGCCGTTGTATGCCGTATAAATTCTCTCAGATCATACGAGGATAAATCTTGGGGATTGAATAATCCATTGCTTTTAATTAAGGGTGGCTCACTATTATATGTATACGGGGCTATCTGTTTATCCTTTAGCTTGGGAATATATAATACAACGTATGAGTACCAGTTGGAAAACAGGGAGTTTGAGGAAGGTAAATACGCGCCTGTATTTCAATTGCGGATTGGCAACTGGTATTGGAACGGTACATCATGGACGATGGATTCTTCTTCAACGTTTAGAGTGGAAGTAAGTAACACCGTAGGATATTGGAGATCGGTTATTAATACAAAAACTGTCGATGATCCTTATACCGGGGCTAATGGATATCTTATAAAATTGCCTGACAGTGGTTTGTACGGAGATTTTGAACTTAAGTTATTGGGAAAAGGTTTTAGTGCGCCATGGAATGATTTTTATATATCTAGAATAGGGCTCAAGGATTTGCAGGTAAAGTATTACAAAAAGGATGATGAAAACTTTGAAGGCGAGAACGGGGATCGTGTATATGAGAATGTGGTTAATGAAGAGTATATGACTGAACTGGATGAACAGGAGTTCGGAATATCTACTTATAATAATGATGGTGCTAGCTTTTCAAAGCCCTTGCTTAACGGTTTTTACGTAACAGATAATATCTATTATGCCGGAGAGACTGGGCTGGTTCGCCTTGAAGAAAGTTATATTCGCCGTATAATCAACCGTTATCAGGTAACCAAAATCAAGTTAACTCAGGTATTAAAAAACAGTGATTCCATTCATCCTTTCACGGTTTTGTATGACAATTCTATGGTTAGTAAGAAATTTATGCTGTTAAGTGGTGTTTGGGATTACGAGCAGAATACATTAACATTATCAATGATAGAGAATGGCGATAAGGTCAGATATAAGAATCGTTAGCCGTATAGTACCAAAGGAGCGTGATGGCAAATATGTTCCCCGCTCTGTGACTATTATACAGGGTGGCGGTGGCGGCGGTGATGTCACCAATGCCGATCATGCCAACTCCGCATATACGCTGGATGAGGACACACCTGTACAAAACTGGTTCCTTTCCGCATTGAACGATGATGATGCGCAAGGGATCATTAATTTCCTCAAAGGTCTTAAGATAGCCGGGAATCTGATAAACCGCATCGTAAAGCAGGGCGACAAGGATGTCACCTACACCGATGAAGACGTGATGAGTGCATTGCGTGTAATGACTGAGATAGAGAACAGTGCGGAGAAGCTGAAAGAAATATTCTTGCGGAAGGACGTGGCGGATTCCACTAAGTTCCTTCTCAGCATGTTTGCCGGTGCTGTTTTCGGGAAGAATGGTTTTGCAAGCGGCTTGACCGGATTCGGAGCCAAGATATTCGATACAGGGCATGGGGAGTTTGAGAGCATGTTTATCCGCCGGTTTCTCGAAGTTCCCGAATTAAGATACAATCGTGTGATGGTCACGCTGGGAGACAAGTGGCGTGCGCCCGGAGCTGGTATTATAGAAACAGTAGATACAGGAACCAAAACATGTACGCTTAAGTTGGAAGACGGTGAGATCGGAGCTGTCGCAGTAGGTGATATCTGTATGGGTATCTATCATAACATCACCGGGAACGCTACGGAGGATTACGACGATGGAAAGGGCAACAGGCGTTTTGCCGGATTCTGTACAGTCTATTTCACGATTACAGAAGTTACAGGTGAAAGAAACGAAACATTTAAGTACCAGTTGCGTCCTACCTCTTCATCGTGGTCTTCTTCTTTCGACCCTTTTGAGATGATGACTTTCGTGGCATACGGCAGCTTCACTAATACGGAGCGCCAGACCTCAGTCTATGAAACAAGGACTTACACCCGTATGTTGTGGAAGCAGAATACATGGGAGATCTCCGCCGCCAATGTCGCCCTACAGTATGGCGACCTTTCCAATCTGAATATATTCGGACTGAACATGGACGGTTATTCCATGTATCTGAATAATATATATATGACAGGTATCATCAAGCAGATAAAGCCGGATGGAACACCTGTGCAGACTTTGAATTTCCGTGAGGAAGGCTATATACCTGGCGAACATTACGATTACTACGACAGCTTGTCTTATAACGGAAGCATGTGGGCGTGTATCAATGAGGATGGCTCGTCCTCTGCACCGGGATCTAATGGCGATTGGCTGGAAATTGCTTCTAAAGGTGACAAGGGCTCCAAAGGCGACAAGGGTGACGGTTACACCCAGATGGGGCAGTTTAGGACTGGTATGGTCGTTCCTAAAATGGGTGTCGTTTCGATGGGCGGCGGCTCTTATGTAGCCAAGGCATCCACTACCAATCCCCCCTTGTGGTGTTGGACGGACAATGCCGGCAATCGGTTTACTTTCAATGATGGCGGCTATGTGCTGACGGGTGAGGTGAATACTGCTGAATATGATGTGTTGGCTGAGCCGGGAAGAGATGGTACGGACGGGATCAATGGCACCGACGGTGTTCCCGGTGCACCGGGAAAGGATGGGAAGACCTATTACACGTGGATACGCTATGCGGATGATGCCCAGGGAAACGGAATCAGCAATGATCCCACAGGAAAAGCATACATCGGACTGGCATACAACAAGGAAACCGCTGTGGAGAGTGACAATCCGTCCGATTACAAATGGAGTGACATCAAGGGCGAACCGGGCGTTCCGGGTGCTGTCGGTGCCGACGGGAAAACCTATTACACATGGATAGCCTACTCGGACAACGCGGACGGAAGCGGAATGTACCAGCAGCCGAATGATAACACCAAATATATAGGCATCGCGGTAAACAAGGAAACCGCCACGGAGAGCAGCAATCCTGCCGACTACACGTGGTCGCAATTCAAGGGCAACAAGGGTGACGGTTACACCCAGATGGGGCAGTTTAGGACTGGTATGGTCGTTCCTAAAATGGGTGTCGTTTCGATGGGCGGCGGCTCTTATGTAGCCAAGGCATCCACTACCAATCCCCCCTTGTGGTGTTGGACGGACAATGCCGGCAATCGGTTTACTTTCAATGATGGCGGCTATGTGCTGACGGGTGAGGTGAACACTGCCGAATACGATGTATGGGCAGAGAAAGGTGAGCCGGGCAAAGACGGAACGGATGGTAAGGACGGTGAGGATGGAAAAGACGGAAAGCCCGGCGAACAGGGTAAACAAGGAATACAGGGATGTATTATACGGTCTTCCGAGTGGGCGTCCGGCGTGACGTACAGGAATGACGAGGACCTTACAAGTGGCACGCGGTATATTGATATCGTAATGGTGAGAAACAATAGTGCGGTGGACGGATGGGATGTTTATAAGTGTATCAAGACCCATACATCGTCATCTTCCATAACCTATGCCAATACCACCTATTGGACGGAATTAAGCAATGTCGGTCCTATCTATACCAGCCTGATAATAGCCAATAATGCCAGTCTTGATTTCGTCCAAGGCAATGAGTTATTGATTAAGGATGCAAATAATAATATTGTAGCCGGTCTTACAGGAGGAAGCAGCAAGGAAGCCGGTCCGACACCTGTAAGGATATGGGCTGGCGGTGATGTTCCGGGCAGTGCACCGTATCGTGTGAACCAACTGGGTGAGTTTGTGTCCACGAAGGCGAATGTGACAGGTACGATTACCGCAAATCTTCTCTATTCACCGGGAAGCGATATGGATAGTCTGGCTGATTCAGAAGGTAACATGACCGTGAATCCTTCCACTCAGGGATCAACATTCTTCTGTGCCGACGGTTTGGGTGGTACCATAACCCTCCCTGCCGCATCATCATGGAACGGTTTGAAACTGACGTTTGTGGTTGACATGACCTCAAGGGTGGCTAAGAACCCGGACAAGTACAAGGCCACGAATTATTTTTGCGGTCTGGCGGGAGCTTATAACAATATAACAGAATTGTCAATGGCAAGGCCTTATATGTTGGAAATGATAGCCTTTAATAACCATTGGTATATAACGCGTATGGATTTAATTGAGTAAACGATATGATATTACAAGCAGGTTATGATTGTTATCTGACACAGGTTGGGGATATGCCTCTGTCGGAACGAAGATTTGAAAATCAGGTGTTGATAAACAGCCCTGAGGATGTGGCTATGTGGAAAGAGATCACATCGAAACAGAAGGAGCAGATGATTGCCGAAGCGTCCTTCATTGACGTAGAAGCGATAGATGTTGAAGCACTTGACCGTGTGGATACGCTGCTCAATGATATTGCGGCAAATATCAACAATGCCGGACTTACTGTAGAGGAAGCATTGGCGAAGAAAGAGTACTTCCCCGCATGGGAGGATCTGATAGGTACGGAGGTTGATGTACAGTTCCGCTTCCGCTATGGCGGTACGCTCTATGAGGTTATACAGAAGCATACACCGCAGGAGCACTGGAAGCCGGGAACGGGTACGGAATCCTTGTACAAGGTTGTGCAGATAGAGCACTCCGGCACACTGGATGATCCTATACCTTGGGTACATAACATGGTGCTGGAAGAAGGCAAATATTACACTGATAAGGAAGTTCTTTATCTCTGTATCCGTGACAGCGGAATAGGTATGGCATTCGACTTGGAAAATCTTGTTTCGGGTGGATATGTTCAAGTGGTAGAAAATCAAGTAGTAATAAATAATTAAAAAAATACGATTATGGCAGACAAAAAATTAAATGAAGTATCGCAGTTGACGGACTTTGATTACGCATTGGTTGTAAAAGGAGATGACGTGGCAAAAGTTACAAAACAGCAATTAGCTACAATTCTGGGGGAACTTTTGCCACTTTCGACAAATACTAATAAGGGATTAACAAGGAGAACAGCATATTTTGATTTAATTCAAGGCAAATTATACAAGATAGCATATAAAGAGGAACTATATGTATATAAACCTGTAATATGCTTACTATATGTGCTAAGAAATGGAATATCGTCTTGCTATGTAGCTTCATTAAGTGGGTATCGTAATGGAGTTTCCCATTTTAAATTGATATGTGGAAATGATATCCAATTTAAGCTGTATCAAAAGTTGAATAGCGCTAATTATTTTGACATCATGCTGGAATGCCCTGATAATTCAGCTGGCATTATGGAGATAAAAGCCATGGATGGTTTAACGGTTATTGAAACGACAGAACCATTAAGGGATTGGCAACAAATTGCAACAGAATAATAGCATAAGTTGAGAGCTGGGAGAACTTCTGCCTACTGCAAGTAATGAGAAGAAAGGATTAATGCCAGCAGGAGGAGTATCAAGAATCCCTTATTTTCGATACTCATCCGATAATGTGTATAAATTGGAGTATCCATTTTATGGCATTGTCGGTGGGCATTCAGACAGGACCAACACAACTTCTTTATATGTTATGGAAGTAGATCGAATTTATAAGATTTATGCTACATCTGGTAATACTATTTCTTTCAAAAAAGATAGTGATAGAAATGTTTATGCAAGTGGTGGCGATGGTGGCTTTATGTTTTATGTTATCCCTTTCAATGGAAGGATTGTAGAAGTGTATAGCGGGGATATATCCAATTTTGAACAAATTAGCGTTCTATAATAGTTGACACTTTTTCTTTTATTGAAGCGACCTGGGAGAACTGATGACAAAAAGTAACTATATAAGAATTGAAAACATGACAATGAATTTTCCTATCTATAAGCTATCTTTTGTCAGAAATGAAAACATGGTAATATCCATTATAGGAGAAGGTAATTCAAATTTAGCAGATAATTATATCATAATGAAAAACCATAATGATAGCCAATTGTCTTTCTTAAAAAATAATGGTCCTAAAAATATATTACTATATATAGACAATAACAATGAATTATATATTAAACTCAACTACTATTCACGTGTTATTGTCTATTTTCAAAATAAAGAGCCACAAAATAATGCTCTCTCAGCAACTAAAGTAGATATAGATATTAGTACGCTCACACAGGTAGGAATTTAAACAAGAATTTCTGCCTGTTGGCGATTATCAGATTTGGAAGAAATCTCTATATCTTGAAAAATATAGCTATTTATTAAGATATTTATTACCTTTGCACCGCACATGGCGTTGTGCATATCAGGATCGGGTGGAACCGGCTTGTACCGGACCACCCGTTTTTTTATACCCAAGAATCCCCCCAGAAGTGGGGAAATTATATCATCACTGTTGTGATTCGTGCCCAAGATTTCCATTCTCCCCAATGAATACGTATAAAAATAGAATTAGTATAATCGCAACAGATTTGCAATATATTCCCATTAGCTGTTTTAAAAACTAATAAAATCCCCCCTTTATACACTGATGGTCCATTAATAAAGTCCGTATCAGAAAATACCCACATACCTGAAATCGTATAATCATTAAAGTCTAATGTATTGCCCTTGCTTCTTTCAAGGAAACCATTTTTAGACATTAATCCATCCTTATTGGCTGTTACTGTGCCGATAAGTCCTCCCAGAAGCATTTTTTGTGGTTTATTTTGTAAATGCAGAAGAATTTTTTTAACTTTAAAAACAAAAAGTTGAGTATGTTAGAGAAGATCAGATATCGTTTGGTTTATAACCGGCAAAACAAGTTAAATCGACAGGGAACCGCATTAGTACAGATTGAAGCCTATCTTAACCAGCGGAAATCATATTTTAAAACAAACATTTATCTCAAACCGGAATGTTGGAGTAAGGATGGCGCTCAAGTAATCAACCATCCGCAATCGAATGAGCTTAACGCAATGCTATATGAGAAAATACTGGAGTTGCAGGCTATAGAACTTAGCTACTGGAAAAGAGGGCTTGAATCAAACCTTTCCACGTTAAAGGAGGCTGTAAAAAAGGGAATTAAACCAGTTGTGTCTTTTTTAAAGTTTGCAATACAAACGATAGAGAATTCTGATAGAAAACCGGGAACCAAGGATAACATGCTGGGCACGGTAGCCACTTTGAAGGAATTTCGGAACGTGATAGAGTTTACCGATATAAACTATACGTTTCTAAAGGAGTTTGACGCATTTCTTCGCAATAAGGGATTGAAGGTAAACACGGTAGGAAAACACATGAGAATACTTCGTACATTAGTTAACGAAGCGATCAATGAAGGTTATATATTACAGGAGGCATACCCTTTCCGTAAGTTCAAGATCAAGAAAGAGAAGAAGGAACATAACTTCTTGATGCCCGCAGACTTGGAGAAGCTGGAGAATCTTGAACTGCCGGACAGGAAGAACAACAGCCGGCATATACTGGACGCATTTCTCTTCTGCTGCTATTGCGGATTGAGATTCTCTGATTTCAAGCAATTGACTTATAAAAATCTCGTAACAGTTGACGGAAAGGAATGGCTAGTTATGAATAGCGTCAAAACAGGCGTAAAACTTAATATCCCACTATATCTATTATTTAACGGAAAGGCACTGGGCATAATGCGGAAGTACGACAGCATCGAACAACTGGCTGCATTAGGTTGCAATTCGGATACTAATCGGACATTGCAGAAATTGGGAAGGATGGCGCGTATCGGCAAGAAGTTTACCTACCATACCAGCAGACACACTTGTGCTACTCTCTTGGTTCACCAAGGCGTTCCGATAACCACCGTTCAAAAACTCTTGGGGCATACATCGGTCAAGACAACAGAGATATATTCGGAAGTGTTCGATGAAACAATCATCAAGGATCTGACAAGGGCTAACCAAATATATTCTAAGCGCAGGAATGTAAAACAAAATCAAATAAAATCTCAAAAATCCCCGGGAAAATACCTCAGACAGTAGAAATCTATAGGAGCTATCTGTTTTATACTTGTTTTTCCGATCCCATTCCATAATATTCGTTTCCTGTCAATAAAAATACAAACTCGCCAGTCTTGCCGTCTATTAATTCTCTTCATTTATCTTGCAAGTAAAAAATATTGCATTAATGGCAATTTTTTAAGAAGATTGGTTTTTGTTTCAAAATTGGCTCTTTATAACTAATTAATATAGTTTTCTTTTTGTATTTCGTTTTAGAATTGATATCTTTGCTATTGTCTTCTCGGGAGAATGGGATAGAGAGTAGGGACGTGGATTGAACGGCTGCTGTGCTTTTCGCTGGCGGTCGTTCTTTTTTTGTATTTAAATGTTAAATATTACACAATGTAAGAAAATATATTGTGATTTGTTTTGCTATCACATCACAATATAGTATATTTGTATTGTGATAATAAAACAATGAATAATAATTAAAAAACAATAGAAGATTATGAAAGCGATAGTAGAAAATCCACTGATAAATTGTGAACCAGAAGTTTTACACCTTTTCGTTCAAATAATCAATGAGATAACTTCTTGCATGTCAGAAGACGAGTTAAGAGGTTGCATGAACTCTTTAATAGTACAATATCCTTACTTTAAGCTGTTCTTTGACTATGGTTTTGAAAACAATCACATGTGGGTGAAAGAATCAGATTCCATGGAAACATTGATATTTGTTGAGTTCTAATCCGATATCCTTAAAAACAACAGGTAATAATAGAACCGGCGGCAACGGATAAGCGGCGTAAGACTATGAAGACAAAAATTCAATTTACAGATTCATACAGTGGTAGAGCAATTAATATAGTTATCAATCTTACTGACGGTGAAAAGGAATACTACTTAAGAGAAGATGACAAAAATGTCATTTATAACAAAATGTCTTCTTATCAGAGAGCAAAAATAGAATCATTCTTTGGGAAGATGAATGCATACTATACCCAAATAGAGATTTTATAAATAAAAAGTTAGGGCGACGAATTTCTTCGCTGCCCTAAATATTAAAATGTGGTTTAAACCACAATGACATTTTTAATGTCGTTTCAATCCACGCACCGAAGTGCGACTAACATCGTTGATGTTCGATGCAAAGGTGCAACTTTTTGAAATAACGAGCAACAAATTATTAATGTTATAAAACATATTAATTATGGCAAGAAGACGATCTATTACTCTAGATCAAGAGTCTAGGGTATTATCCTTGTACAAAGCAGGGATGGCTATCAAGGAGATAATGAAGGAAACAGAAATAAAGTCTGAGCAAACGATATATAGGATATTGGACAGCAATGGTGTGCCCCGAAGACCGAAGGTTAATGGCGTGAAAAGAATACTTGTTATGATAGAAGAGGACGTAGCTGCTATCTTGGATAAGGAGCAATCAGTATCATTATATGTCAATGAGGCTATAAGATACTATCACGATAACCGGCGTTAATTGTCGGTTATTTTTTTTGTAATAAGGAAAACAATATTTATTTTTGTGGGAGCGTGTGAAGATGCACGCCACATTGATTATGACGAAAGGACATACTACATATTTGATAAAGCCAAGAGCTTGTTGCGGATTAGTTTCCGTGGCAGGCTCTTTTTTTTTGTTTTGTATGACAAAACAAAGGTTAGTTTGAAAATCGGGTAATCCAAAACGTGTAATTGATGGTAATTAAAAGTTAACATAAAATTAGGTAATATGACAGATTTAGTTTTTAAAGGCCAGAATGACCAAGTTTTAACAAACAGCTTATTGGTTGCTGAGAAGTTTGGGAAAAGACATGCCGATGTAATAAGAAGTATTGATAATATTCTTAATACGGAGGATGAATTACTAAACGCAAAAATGCGTTTAGCTTTTGTATCAACGACTTACGAAGATTCAACAGGTAAAAGTAATCCTGCCTATATCATGAACCAAAAAGGTTTTTCTATTTTGGTAATGGGATGGAATGGTATAAAAGCCTTGAAATTTAAAAATGAGTTTTACGATGCATTTGAGGCAATGGAACGATCATTGAAAGAAATTAAAACTCCTCAAACATATGCGGAAGCGTTGCGCCGGCTTGCGGATGAGGTGGAGGCAAAAGAACAGATTCAGTACCAGCTTGAACAGAAGACCGAGCAACTTGATGAATCTAAAGAATGGTACAGTATCAAGCGTTGGGCAAAGGAACATAATATGAACTGGCGTTGCATCAACTGGCGAAGAATGAAAGCATTGTCTTATGGATTGGGCTACGAGATCAAGAAGATATTTGACGCCAACTATGGACAGGTGAATATCTATCATATTAATGTGTTCAAAACTTACTTTCAATGAGAGATGTAATCTACAATTTTATAAATGAGCACATGATGATACACATTGTGCTTATAGCCTTGTGTATTGCGGCTACAATGGGGGCGATGTTAGTGGACCTTATTACGGGAGTTATGAAAGCCAAGCAACGGGGGGAGGCAAGAACATCCACGGGGTATAAGAAAACAGCCGTCAAAGCGAAGAAGTATTTCACCCCGTTCATAGAATTGTGCTTCATTGACCTGTTATGCTGTGTTGTTATCCCCTTCCCTGTTTTTTCTATGATCTGGACGGGTTACTGTATTTTCTGTGAGTTTAAATCAGTTCGTGAAAAATCGTGGGAAAAAGCGGAGTTGCGCAAGGCAGAGAAGACAATGAGTGTGATTATCGAGAACAAGGATGATATTGCCAAGATCATGGCTCAGATATTGTTTGATAGTGAAAAAGAAAAGGAGGGAAAGAGAAATGGCTGACGTAAGAAAACTTGCACCGTTTATCCTAAAGTGGGAAGGCGGTTTTATTGATGACCCTGACGATTTAGGAGGAGCTACCAATATGGGTGTGACCATTGGAACTTATGAAACGTATTGCCGGAAGAAAGGCTATCCCAAGCCTACGATTGAAAGATTGAAAAACCTCACAAAAGAGGAATGGACCGAGATCTTAAAAACCATGTATTGGGACAGATGGAAAGCTGACGAGATTAAATCCCAATCCATAGCTGATATCCTTGTGGATTTTGTATGGGCTTCTGGGGCACATGGTATTAAAGTACCGCAGGATTTGGTTGGTGTGATTCCTGATGGCATTGTCGGACCTAAGACACTCGCTGCAGTAAATTCCCGTAATCCACGTGAACTGTTTGATCAGATCAAGATTGCACGGTTTGATTTCATCGAGGATATATGCCGGAAACGCCCAGCAAACAACAAGTTCAAACGTGGTTGGATGAACCGTATCAACGATATAAAATTTGAGGGATGAGACAAAGGATCTATATATGGATTGCGGTAGCGATAGCATTGCTATTGCTGTTTGGATCATGCCGGAGTATAAGGTATGTCCCGGTAGAAACTATAAGGACTGACAGTCTTTATTTTACCGTGCATGAACGTGATTCCATCCACATTAAGGATTCTATACATATAAAAGAGAAAGGCGATTCAGTAATTGTTGACAAGTGGCATATAGTATACCGTGACAGGGTAATACACGATACTATATATAGAGAGAGGGTGATAACCAAAGATGTTCCTTACCCTGTGGAGAAGGAATTAACATGGTGGCAGAAGACGAAGCTAGAGCTAGGAGAGTTTTCGATAGGTATTATAGTAGTATTGTTAATCGTAGTCATTTGGCTGGTAAAGAAGAAAGGAGGTGCAAGAGAAATAGTAACCAATCAAGTATTATTTCAAATGCCACAGGTAGAAGCGTGGCACATAAAAACTCATATAACAAAAGTGATTCTTTCGCGGCTTAGAAGAAAAAGAAAGCCGCTCTCCTTATAGATTGGCAGTCGGACTAGGAGATTAACAACCGGACGTTGTTTGCGGCTTTCAAAGCTGTAACAAATGTTCCGGTTGTTTTGTTTATCCTAACCTTAAAAATATGATAGTAGAAGAATTATATAAGGATATTATGAATGTAGTGTGTGAGACCACCGGGGTTTCTGAATCCGACATATTACACAATAATCGGGAGGAGTGTGCGGATGCGCGGTATCTGCTTGTGCTGGCTTTATCCAAGATGCTGACCGATAATGAGATAGGAAGATTCATCCATAGGACTAGACAGGGCGTATCGTTTATCAGGTTTAATAAAGAGAAGATGAACAAATGGACGGTCGCAAGCAATTGGAAAGTAATTAGCAAGTATATCGCAAGTAATTATTTTATCTGCAAGTGACTTGTTCTGACATTTGTGAGCGGCCAATATTGGTCGTAATTCCAAAAAATTATAAGTTTATGGAAGCAGAAGTAAAACAAGTAATCAAGGAAAAAGAGTACGTACATGATGAGAATCATGATAAGTACGCATCTAAGGGGCTTGCCGGAACCGCGCTAGGCTTTGGCATCGGTGGTGCTGTTTTGGGTGCAGCCGCACTATGGGGCCGCCGTGGAGGTATTGGCGGCGGTATGCCGGAAAACGTGAATATTAACACGGTCAGTGATGCTGTAGCCGGCCGTTCCGGTGTTGCTCCTACCGCTTTCCAAGCATGGGAGAAAGGTTGTGATGAGGCTTTAGCCTTAACTAACACCATTTGGGGGCTTAAAGTCAACACTCAAGAGCAGATGTACGCTCATCGTGATGTGGATGTTAATGAGAAATTCCAGATTTGGAAATCTCAAGTGGACGGAGATTTTGGTTTGTATAAATCCATGCGTGATTTGTACGATGTACAGACTGACAAATTGAATACAGCCGCATTCGGTTTGTACAAGGGACAACGTGATCTTTACGACACATTGAACGAACGTTATTCTGCCAAGTTCTGTGAGCTTGACAAAAAGGTCTATGGAATGGAAGTGGCCAATCTGTACCAAAACAAGATTATACAGATGGGCATGGAAAGTGTCTTGAAAGAAAGTATGTGCTACACGGACAGAAAGACCTGTCGTGCAATCTATGGCGTAGTGGGTTTACCATCAACCCCGACAGTGACAGTGCTGGAGGGGGCGAATCCTTACGGATGCAATTGCCGTACTCAGACAAGCGCAACACCAGGCGCATAAGGAAGAGTAAGAAACGTTAGTGGTAAGCCCCTTCGGGGGCGATGCCACTTTCTTTATTTAACCACTAACAAAAAAATTATTATGGGAATGTTTGAAAGCGATCCATTATTATCTACGGGAAGAAGTCTGGAAAGACTGGCGCAAGAGAATGAGGCTTATACACAGAAGCTTCAGGCATTAAAACAGGTGCCGGGTATTACATCGCCCCAACGTGTATCCACCCCAACTCCAATATGGGATGAGATAGACCGTATTGTTTCATCCCTGAACGATCAGGAGCGGGCTGTTCTTAACAACAACAAAGAATACTACGATAACAGCATAGCTATTCAGGAGATGGTTAATTCCGAAGTCCTTCTTCTTGTCAAAGGTAAAATAGAAGGGTCTGCGGAAGGAAAGGCTATATTGGAGCAGCAGCTATCGTTTGTCAGAAGAACATCAAAGATAGCCAAGGAGGAAACAGCGAGAAGGGATGCTTTATTCCGCGAATACGTTACGGAGCATAGCGATATGACATGGCAGGAGTTTATTGACTGGAAAAACGGGAAACCGCAACAAAAATCTAAGAAGTAATGGAGGCTAAGAAGAATATAACTGAACTGAAGGACAAGCTAGCTGATTCATTGCAGCTATGGATTGACGAGAGGATAGACGGGCTTGTATCGAATAATCCTCAATTAAAGGTAGCATCTGTGTATCTCAAGAGAGGGGCGAAAAATTTCCTTGCTAAACAAAAGGACGGGATAGGTGACATGATAGATAATGCCGCTTTGTTTTTGTGTGATGAGAATGGCAATGTAGATGCGGATTTACTTTTTAACGATATGCTTTCCATGCTTCGGGAAATGGAAGAAATGCCATTTGGTAAGGGCTTTATCCGTGGAACCATAGGAAAGGGTAGTATCCGTTTTGCGCTTCCGGACAATCCGATAACAAGCATTTTATTTGGCAAGACGGGTGCGATTAAGATAACCGATGCGGATTTGATAGAATTAAAGAAATTGCTAATAGAATAGGATTAATCAAAATGATAGCATAAACACTGTTTTGCTGTTACAAAGTGACAGGAAAAAGCACTTAAAATTTCCAGCAAAATGTCATAACACCTCCGATGAAACAAAACAAAATGTAACTTTAATATATTTGAATATGGAATACAAGGATTTAATAAAAAACGCAAAGGCTAACGGTGTAGCCTCTGACAAGGCAATGTGGCAGAGCGTGGACGGTCTTAGTGATATGCTGTGTGTGCTGAAAGAGGAACACCCTGCAATGTACTGGGAGTTTATGCGCAAGCAACATTCTATCTTGTACGGTCCGCACTACGATAAAAATTTTGCGGAAATGGATATTGAGAAAATCCGCTATACAGGTCCGGGCGGCGAGAAGAAGATAGGTGCCCATTGGAGTGCTGACCAAGTGGAGGACGCTACCAAGAACCTGTCTTTCCCTTCTGGTACAACTAAGTGGGATAAGTACGTAGCTTTTAATAGCTTTTATTCGGATTTGTGCTCTATCTATGACGAATCACAGATCATCAAGGGCGCCCATAAGTTCTACTTCGCTGATGAAGATGGACCGCAAGGTAAGATTTGGGAGTATATGACCTCAATGCAATATGGATCGTAGTATAGACATATTGCTGGATCAGTTGGACGATAGGAGCCATTTTGATTTCTGTCGCCTGCTGGCTGTTGTATGGTGGAATATGTACTAGAAAATAGTCCCCGATATATGAAAATCGGGGACTAAATTAGGGATCGTTTACGGCAGTGTTTGAAAGGTTTTGATAGTAATATCCCCGTTCAAAAGCCATCTAGAAGGCGTTAGAACGGGGATAACAGGTTTAACCGTCTATATTTCGATTCTCATCGGGTGTACAAATGATACTGATTATCAGTGTTTTTAAAGAAAAGGGGACTAAATGGGGGGCTAACGGTTAAAAAGGTTCATGGCTTCTTCTTTTGCCTTGTCCGCTATGTCGATGTATGGTTTCATGGACTTGTAGTCCCTGTGGCCTGTCCATTTCATTACAATGTTGGGGGCTATACCCAACATGAGTGCGTTGCAGATAAAGGTCTTTCTACCGCAATGGGTTCCTATCAGTTCGTATTTGGGATGGATTTCGTCTATTCTTTCCGCTCCCTTATAATATGTTCTGCATATCGGTTCGTTAATCTCACAGGCTTTGCATATTTCTTTGATGTATTTGTTCATCCTCTGATTTACCGGCACAGGCAGCGCATATATCCCTTCTATGTCCTTGTATTTCTCCAGTATGGCTTTGGAATACTTGTTCAGTTCGATTTTTAATGGTTCGTACGTCTTAACGGTAGTGATGGTAATATATCCGTCATAGATGTCGGCTTTCTTGAGGTTTTTTACATCAGAATAGCGTAGCGAGGTAAAGCATTGGAAACAGAACACATCTTTAGCCAGTTCGAGATGAGGCTCGTCCGGGAATGTAGCATTATACACGCTCATAAGCTCATTCCATTCAAGGAATATCACCTTTGCCGGAATGGTCTTTAGCTTTTCTTTGAAAGTGACAAATGCAAGTTCTTTGTTATATCCTTTTTCTGATGCCCATTTCAGAAACCACTTTGTCAGATTGATATACTTCTTCGCCGTGTAATTCTTCATCCCGGTTTCGTTGTCTACTTCTACGTTCATGAAATAATCTACGAGCTGTGACAATCCTTCATGGGTAAGGTCCGCGAATGTAAGATCAGGTGCGAATTTCTTTAGATGGTTCATTGTGGTCTTGTGTCTCTTGTATGTGTTCTCTGACCAACTGTTTTCCTTACCTTGTTCAGTAATGAATTGTTGGTAGTAATCGAAGATTGTTTTTTCCTCCTTTTCTACGATCTTCCCATTCCTTCTGTTCACTTCATCCCGGAATTCGGAAGACGTGGGTATTTGTCCTGTCTGCTCGAAGAAGAAGAAGGTGTCGTTGACAGTTTCTTCAAGACGGTTTATCTCCGAATTGATAGTTGCAGCCGAGATTTTTTTCTTTCCATGAGTGGTGTTTGGTTTGCATCTTTGGGCTTCGGCTACCCATTTGTTATTGTCCACTCGGTAGCCCACATTAAAGGCTACGGTATTCCCGTCCCACTTGATTCTGTAGCGGAGCTTGGAATCAGGTTTGTCTTTCTCCTTGTCCAAGAGAAAGATGCAGTTTCGTTTGATGTTCATAGGTTTGAAGTTTAGTTTGAAAAAATATGGCAGGAATCATAACCCCTGCCATTATTGTTATAAATCTTTAAGCCACTTCTTGCCGGGCTTGGTGTACGTCCATGCAAGAAATCCGCCTCCGGTAACGGCTGCTATGATCAATAATAAAAAGAATGAATCCATATTACAAATTTTTTATCCATTTTTTCCCTGCTGGTGATTCTGTGTAAATCCAGAATCCGATAGCGATAATTGCTATCAACCCAAATCCGAATAATGCTACCATAATTATTATAGGCTCTCTAACCATTTCTTTCCAGACTTTGTTTTAAGCCACACTAAGAAACCACCGCCTATAACAGCACTTAATGTATACACTAAACTTAACATGTCCATGATTCTGTTATTTAAAGGCTTTTCAGCCATTCTTTCCCTTTTTTGGTTTTCAGCCAAATAGAGAATACGCCGGTTATAATGATTCCCACTGTGAAAATAGCACCTAACATTTCCATACATATATTATTTTAAAATTGTATTTCCTACTCTTGCAAGCATAACGGTTAAAATGCTGCCAGCGATTAAAACGTACCAATTCACACCTATTTCTGCATTAGTATATAAAGGGGTTATTCCCCCAAGCACTAAAGCGGCAAATGTGAGTTGTGCCAAATTAAAGAAGAATCCGGCAAGTTTTTCCCGTCTTACCTTGTCTTTTTCCTTAACTTCATTCTTTTCTTCCTGTTTTTTACTGTAATTACCCATCATAAACTATCATTACCTTGCAAATATAGTAAAAAACAAAATTGGTGATACTTTGTTTTTGCAATTTATAAAGCTGTCTAAATTGTACTTATTATTTCGTTTAGCGGATGCTGCTTTACTAGCATCATTGCCCATTATAAAAACATAGGTGAAATTATTTATATGCGCATATATGCGGGGATGTGATGGCGCTTATTGTTATTTACAGACATTGCCAAAAATGTCTAAATGATGTCCTATCGAGATTGTATCTCTGTTTAGAACAAAAGTAAAGGTTCCGCCTTTCTCTTTGCCTGATAAGTCTTTGTAGGATAGCTTAAGGTTGATGCCGAGCCGATTTGGTTTTGCTTCTTTTTTTTCTTGTATTATATTGTGTAGGATATTAGACAGCTCTTTTTTTGCGAGATGTATGGAATCTTGATATAATGATATTTGCTTATCTGTGCCAGGACGGAACTTAAGTTCAGAAATGATGTATTCATATTCGGATATTTTGACATTATAATCTGCTTTAAAAAAGTCGTATCGAATTGTAGATCCAAATGGGGAATATACACTATCTAATTTCCCCCATTCTATTTCTGTATAATTGGTTATATTTTTTTTAGCTAAATAGTCGCGTACAGCATTTTTTACCTGATCCTCTTGGTTTGGAGTACTAGAACAGGCAAAAAGTATTAACGAAGAAATAAGAATAAGAAATTTTTTCATAATATCAATTTTTGATTATATTCTTTTAAATTGAAATGTTTTCTAGGGGTTTTATGACCATTGCATATGATAAGAATAAGGCTTTGCCTTTTGGCTTCGTCTTCATTTGGGTTGACTGATTCATTTTTGAATTCATTCATCAACCTTTCCAGCTTGTCTATAAATACGTTCATCATTTAGGTATTAGTATTAATCAAACACTAAACGTGTACGTTTTGTTTAATTATTATATAAATTAAGCTGTTTTTCTTAATTCTGTAAGTAGGTCTGTAATTCCCTCTAACTTGTCTACTGACGATTGAGTATTGTTGTCTATACTTTTCAGTCTCTTGTTAACCATACTCATGAATTCAACCAATACGTTTCGGAAGAGGCTTTCTGCATGGGCTTCTTCCTCCTTTTTCTCATTTGGCGATGAGGCTATAAGCATTTCTCCTTTTCCACGGAGTAGCCATTCAGCGGAAACGTCTGGGAAAGTATCTAGCGTTAGCAAGATTACGTTAGAACTTACGCCCTTAGTGCTTGATAATTGACTATTAAGGGTCGTTTGAGCAACTCCGATTAATCGGCTGAAATCTAATACAGATGCGCTTTTTGCGCTAATTAGTTCCTTAAACCTTTCTGTTAGAGTATTTTCTATCATAATTTCGTTATTTAATATTGTTCTAAATAGCGAAATTTGGAAAACTTTTCCGAAATTTCGTTTGTTGTTTAACTAAAGTTCGTTAGTTTTGCATCCGTAACCAATAAACAACGGTTGCAAACGGATATAAAAATGGCTGTCACGATAAAAACCGTGATTTTGTTCGCACCAAAATTGTTCCAGCGGCAAATATAGTGACTTCCATTTTAATATCCTAAGAATCAGATTAAAAATTAGACGATACGGTTTAGTGGTGTTTACCGTAAGTTATTTAGGATATCAAAATAAAGCTCTTGCTTAGTACCGGCCAAACACCAATTATGTCGGGAACAGCGAGGGCTTTTCTTTTTAAAGGATATGAAAAAAACGGATTGGGTTTTGATAACTTCTGTAGAAATAAGGATATATGGTGCTAAGACACTTGGAAGAGAAGCCCCCAAGGAATACAAGAGAGTAGTATTAGACAAAGGGGCTGTGATATATCAGGACGAAATGCCGGCTAGAATGTATTGGGCAGCATCCGATCCGATAAGAAAGATGTTTGATTTCCTGTTAGGGCTTAAAGAGCGCAAGAGCGCTAACGATACAAGAGGCGATGGAGGAAATCTTATTGGACGTTTCAAGAAGGCTTGGAGAGAGTTTGTCGGAAAGGGTTCTTAATTCATGGTCAAGTTTTTGAAGGTTGGCTTTTAACAGCTCTTCTTCGGCAGTAAAGCCGCCATGACTATATAGGTCAAATGCTTTAGGTTTCATTTTAATCTCGATAGAATCATAAGTTTTCTCCAGTGTGATAAGTCCGATTTCTTCAAAATAATCGTAAATGGATTCAATCACGTCAGGAGGCAGGTTTAAATCTCTTGATTCTTCGTAAAGGTTGGCGGTAATGCCGATGCTGTTAACGGAAATAAGGCTTGAAAGTACTTGATCTTTAATCGTAGAAGTAATAAGTAAATTGCTCATAATAATAGTTTTTTTCGCGAAAGTAAACATTAAAAATAAGATAACAAAGATATGATACCATTAGAAAGACGAATAACGGATGATACCCGGTTGGTAGATTTAACCGTGGGCGAATTGAAAGAGTTGTTTGGCAGCTTGATTCCGAAAGCTGAAATTGCTGTTCCTGCTAAAACGGGGCAGAACTTGGTATATGGCATAAAAGGGATAATGGACCTGTTTCATTGTTCCGAGACTACGGCATACCGCCTTAAGTCGGGCATCATAAAGAAAGCGGTCCGCCAAGTGGGACGAATGATTGTAGTAGATGCTGATATGGCATTGAGCTTATTCACAGAAAAAAGGAGGTGAGATATGGGGCGAGGAAAGAAACGTATTCCAAAGGATTTACAAGAAAAGCTGAATGCGCACGAGGCGAAAGCTGAGATTTACGCACAAGCGATGCTATGTGGTGATTTTGAAAGGAACCGTATCAAATGGGCGTGCGAGCTGTTGGAGATAGCGAGGATACAGAATGAGATAGATGCCAAGGTTAAGGCAAACCACAATCCGGCAAGAAGAGAGAAGTATATATCCATTTAAAATTAAGATTATGAATAAGTTAACAAAATACACATTATTGGTTGTGGCATTGCTTTTATTGCTAGGCATTGCCGGACGATGTGACTATAATGAATCTGTCATATATAACATGCCGGACAACGTGTATCAGGTATTAAAGACAGAGTTGGGCAATCCTTCCGACAGTCGGTTAGTTGACGAGTACATGAGCAACCGTAATCATTGGGATAGTTTGGCGATTGATTATCAATTAAAATAATATAGTTATGCAATCAGTAGAGACCAAAAAGAACGAGGTAAGGGAAATCACATCGGATATCAGACAGATGAAAGGTAAGTACCTAGTTTATGATTTGAAACGTTCATGGAAGGAGGATTTTGTAGACGAAGGTTCGGGTGAGGTGGTGTCAATAGAGCGTAAGGAGCTGATCTACGAAAGAGGAACCCTGTTGCAAGCAGAGGAATTATCAAGAATACAGTTCTTTATGAGCGAGGGTTCGATAAGTGAAGTGGAGGTAAGCAATCAGAAACGTATGTCCTACGAGTTCAAGAACAGACATATTTATCCATATATGGCGCAAGTCGACGTGGAAGATAAGAAAAGAAAATTCTTGATGCTCGCCAGTTCGGTAGATAACGCCTTGGAGATCGTGAAAGATTTTGTAGAGTTGAACTATATCGGAAGATATCAGGTCTCAATGGTGAAGGAGTATGAGAACCATATAATCATAGTAGATACAATGCTCAAAAAACCGCTTGATGATGTGACAAGGCTGGCGCTTGACGAAGAGTTATACTCAAGAGAGGAAAGGGACCAGATCCTAAAAGGGGATGATGAGAATAAACCTGACACATTGAAATTCTACAAGATTAAGGCGAGGGTTTCATATAGTGACGAGGACAATAAGGATGAGATTTTCCAAAGTTTTATAGTGAACACCTATACGGCTGAAAGGGCTATAATGTTGATAAACGATTTCCTGAACCGGGAACAGAACAAGCATGAGAAAGAGGCTGTGGATAAAGGAAACACGTTCAAGCGGAAAGATATTAATGCAGTGATAGAGGAATCGGGAGTAATTCCGGTATATGCCTTTGTCCCGAAAGAGTTTTCGGAAGCATACCAGAGTCAAACATAGGTTTTAGTTTAGGTTTTAGCCGGTGTAGCCTGTGAAGGTGATCCGGCACATGGGGGCTTAGCTCAGTGGCAGAGCGATGGCAGTTAACGGTCAGAGGTAATTAATCTGTTTTTTTTGTTTTGTTTGTGTGTGTTTCCATGATACAGATCGGCAAAGCCATAGGTCACGGGTTCAATTCCCGTAGCTCCCACAACTTCAATAATAGAAGTTTTTATAATCAATACTTAATCAAAAGATATCATGAAAAAGGACGATTTACTGGATTTGACGGAATATGAAATATACCAAAGAATGGATTGCGGTGATAATATAGCTTTGTTTTTCAGGAAAAAGAGCAAAGATTTTCTGCTGGATATCACCGGCGAGACAGAAACCGCCCCAGGAATTGGGGATTTATCCATCTTCTGGGACAAAGGAAAGGAGTGGAAGGCTTACGTAGCACTATTGGTGGACAAGGAATTTGCCGCACAATACCACGAATTTCCATATAAGTCCAGTACACAGGAATGGCACGAGTGTGCGATAAGATTCCGCAATCCGGAACAGTTGAACAAGATTATAAAATATAAGACCAATGTTATCCAAAAAGAAGAAACCGGCAAAAACTAGCAGCACGGCAAATTTGAAAAAGAAACTGGACGCTGTGTTTTCTCAGTATGTCAGATTAAGGGATATGATACCTAACACTACGGTGTTCCGTTGTATCTCGTGCGGTTTTATAAAGCCCATAACACAGGCAGACTGTGGCCATTACATCAACCGCCAGCACATGGCGACACGGTTCAGCGAGACGAACTGCAACGCACAATGTAAAAGCTGCAACCGTTTTGATGAAGGTAATATGCAGGGATACAGGAGAGGCTTGGTGAGGAAGTACGGCGAGAATCAGGTGCTAATACTTGAATCGATGAAATACGAGACAAGGAAATACACTGCATTCGAGTACGAGGTATTAATAGCTCACTACAAGGGTGAGATAGCCCGGATTTTGAAAGAACGAAATTTGACGATACAATGTTTGATCGAATAACCATAAAGGCAAGGATAGATGTGAACGACATAGAGACTATAGTCTTGAAAAACTACCTTAAGGAATGTTCGGAGGATGATGAGATCTACTACAAGTCGTCCGCATACTCCAACTTTGACGGCTGCACTATCGAAATAAGGGGTGACACCTTGAAATGCAGTTGTTCGGTCTGCAAGCTATACCATAAGGGGAAATCGGGCAAGCTGGATAACAGCCGCCCGATGACCTTCCGGATGGCAGTCAGGACAATAGAGGAACTGTTGCTCAGATTGTGCGTGAAAGCGGAGAATGCAATAGTAACCTATTACGAGATAGGGGTTACGATGAAGATGAAACATACGGCTGACGAATATATAAGACTTGTGGACAGCATAGCAGAACGCACCTTATGGAATGATGCCAACTATCAGGAATACAGGCAGAAAACAACCGAGAAGAGCAAGTATTATCGTAAGATACTGAAGATATACGATAAGACATACGAGGCCAAGGAGAAGAAACGGACGGTAGGAAGTAACATCCTTAGAATAGAGACCGTATACAAACATCAGTCCGTACCACTACTGCAATTGGTTGACAACATGTCGCTAAACAAAATGGCCCGTATATTTTACAAGGACTGGTCAGAGATACGGTTTGAGAGGGAGATTATACCTGCTAAAGGTGTCAAGCTATCCCAACTGGATAAAGCCCGTGAGATTCAAAGGATTGGTGTCACGAGATACAAGGAACGGTACAGGGCCATGTATATGGAAGGGAAACTCACGAAGAAGCAGTGGGAAACCTTACGCACGTTTGCTAATTCGTGGGGTGTGGAGAAGAAAAAGTACACGGAAGTGATGGGTGATTTGGAACAGGAATTTAAGGAAAAATTACTAAACTGTTTTCAAGCATCCTCAATCACGCCAATTATTAAAAAATATAACTAATTGATTATCAATTAATTACGGTAAAAGAAAAAGCACCTTATGGGGCGTTGTTAAATAACTGAAAATCAATAAGTTAATAATAAAAAGATTCAAAATTAACAGTTTTCGGCAACTTGTCTTATACTGCCCGAAGGGTAGTCGGGGCGACTTAAAGAAAGCAGTAAAGAAAAAGGAGAAAATATTATGATGTGCGAAATCAAAGGAAGAATCACCGCAGATTTGGGTGTAAGAAGAGGAACCACCCGTCAGGGAACGGATTACGAGATAAGAGAATATCTTATAACTGAACAGACGCAATTTGGAAAATCAATGGCATTCACCATGTTTAGCAATGATGGCCCGATAAAAGAACCGCTTCGTGTTGGCGATGATGTTACAGTATACTTCAATGTTTCCGCCAAAGAATATACGGATAAGGATGGAAAGAAAAAATGGTTTAACAGTGTACAGGCATGGAAGATTCAAAAATAGCTGTGGTGATTAGATGGAATACATGGAATCGTACCACAATAGAGAAGATGGCTAAGAGATTCGGGTTTGAGCCTTATGTGAGCGTGAATCGTAAGACAGGCGCTCTGATAAAAAGGGAGGATATGGATTTGCTTGAGGAATGTGAGAAGCGCGGAATTATCGAAATATCAAAATAACAAAAAAATAAATAATATCATGGAACAGAAATTAAAGACTTATAAAGCGTTTGACAAAGATTTATCTTGTAGAGGGTTTAAGTATGAGGTAGGTAAGGAGTATGAAGAAACAGGCGACATAAAGGCATGTGAGAAAGGTTTTCATGCATGTCCTTACCCTCTGGATGTTTTTGGTTACTATGCGCCAGCCGGGTCAAGGTTTTGTGAGGTTGAACAGAGCGGTAAAATAGACGGTTCAGAAAGTGACAAGGTTTGTTCTTCAAAAATTAGAATAGGCGCTGAGCTTGATATAAGGGGGCTTGTGAAAGCAGCTGTATCTTTTGTCAAGGAACGGTGTACTAACGAGTGTAATGCGGAACCGGGAAAACCTGCCACGGCTGGTGATAGAGGTGCTGCCACGGCTGGTGATAGAGGTGCTGCTACGGCTGGTTATAGTGGTGCTGCCACGGCTGGTTATAGAGGTGCTGCCACGGCTGGTA
>OATW01000107.1_pt1 | contig 39479 bp, 39 predicted proteins | sample 1476091 | NCBI WGS metagenome assembly OATW01 (sample SAMEA2579991, study PRJEB22360) | human gut metagenome | biome: human gut; feature: human-associated habitat; material: faeces | place: Denmark | collected 2008/2010 | reverse complement strand
GGGAGGATATCGCCGCCCTGCTCGGTGAGGTCTACCGTCCCTGGGATGAGGACGGACAGCATGGAGGAACGGCCCGCCGATAAAATGTTGTCATTGTCCAAGAAGATATATCATGACAGGAAAGAACGTAAAAGACCGGATTGGTCCCGGCGGGATGGACGCGGACCGCATCCGTGAGATCATGGGGGAAGCACCTGCCTGTCCCCGGAAGGGACGTGGAATGTCCGGTAACGACATAATGCGTCCCGCAAGGAAAAGCGGCCCCATGCAACCGTCCGTCTATGGGGAGGAATACCTGCGTGGCATTGCGGGCGTGCAGCGCCGGTCACTGCATATTCCTGCCGCCCTGCACCGGAAACTGTCCATCCTGGCGGGAGCCTCGAGAAATGGGAAGGTCACGCTGGAGGGGTTCATCAACCACCTTGTCTCGCGGCATCTGGAAGAATACAGGGAAACGGTGGAGATGATTCTGGAAGAGTCCCTGCCCGGCCGGTCATAATAGTGTTTAACATTTAATGCAAGAAGTATGATGAAAAAAGAAAAAGAGTTGTTGGTTGCCGTCGCCAGCCAGAAGGGTGGCGTGGGAAAATCCGTCTTTACGGTACTGCTGGCCAGTGTCCTGCATTACCGCAAAGGCTTGCGTGTGGCGGTTGTGGACTGTGACTCCCCGCAGCACAGCATCGCCCTGATGCGTGAGAGGGACATGGAGAGTGTCATGAAAAATGACGACCTGAAGGTGAGCCTTTACCGGCAGCACGAGAGAATCCGGAAGCTTGCCTATCCGGTCATCAAAAGCGATCCGGAAAAGGCGGTGGAGGACCTGCGTCGTTATATGGACGAAAAGGGGGAAACTTTCGATATCGTGCTTTTCGACCTTCCCGGAACGCTCCGCAGCGAGGGGGTGGTCTATACTGTTGCTGCGATGGACTACATTTTCATCCCGATCAAGGCGGACAACATCGTCATGCAGAGTTCCCTGCAGTTTACCAAGGCTCTGGAAGAGGAGTTGGTCTCCAGGAAGAACTGCAACCTGAAAGGGACCTGGCTGTTCTGGAACATGGTGGACAGGCGGGGGCGGAAGGATTTGTATGACGCCTGGAACCGGGTCATCGACAAGATGGGGCTGCGGCTGCTGTCCTCACACATTCCGAACACCCTCCGCTACAACAGGGAGGCGGCCCCTGTCTGCAAGGGTGTCTTCCGCTCCACGCTGTTTCCACCCGATCCCCGTCAGGAGAAAAGCTCCGGCCTTCCTGAACTGGTGGAGGAGATATGCCGTACCATCGGCCTGGAGGAATCCGATACCGACCGGTAGCGGATGTCAGGGTATAGACACCTTAAATAAGGAGTTTTAGCCTAAGATAAAGTAAGCTAATGGCATGATAATAAGGTTCTTATAATTACGACTTCTCCTGTAAAAGCATTACTTTAGTAAAGCGAAAAATAAAGGAGGAAACAAGTAATGAACGAGCAAATCAGAAACATTTTAGTACAAGAAACGACAAAGACGAGCAAGATCCGGCAACTGTATCTTCTGGGTGTTCCCCGTGCGGAAATCGCGAGAATGGTGACCAACGGAAACTACGGCTTTGTAGTGAATGCCCTGCGCCGGATGAGGGAACGTGAGGGCGGTCCGAACGTTCAACCGTTGGCAGCCGCACCGGATTACACTTTCAACCGCAAGTTCGGTATCGAGATCGAGGCTTACAACTGCTCCCGTGAACGGCTCGCACGCGAGCTCAGGGAGGCCGATATCGAGGTTACGGTGGAAAGTTACAACCATACCACCCGTCCGCATTGGAAACTCGTGACGGACAGCAGTATAAACGGAAACGACACCTTCGAGCTGGTCAGTCCGATCCTTGTCGGCGAAGCAGGGTTGCGGGAGCTGGAGAAGGTCTGCTGGGTGCTCGACCTGTGTGACATGAAAGTGAACGGGAGCTGCGGGCTTCACGTGCATATCGATGCCGCCGGTTTCAGCATGGAGACCTGGCGTAACCTGGCCCTGAGTTACAAACATCTGGAACCGGTCATCGACAAGTTCATGCCGGCATCCCGCAGGGATAACTACTATTGCCGTGGACTGGGCCATGTCTCTGACGGGATGATACGTTCCGCCCGGACGGTGGACGATCTGAAAAGCAGGATCGGCAACCGTTACCATAAGGTGAATCTCGAGGCCTACTCACGGCACAAGACGGTCGAGTTCCGCCAGCATTCGGGAACGACCAACTTCACAAAAATGCGTAACTGGGTGCTGTTTCTCCACAAATTGGTTACCTTTGCCACAAAGGGGCAGGTGCCTGCGGCCACCGCGCTCCAGGACATCCCCTTCCTGGATGGTGAACAGAAACTATATTATAAACTGAGAACTAAAAAATTATCGGCATGAACAGGCATATGTATATTTTGGCGGATGGCGGCAGGATTACCGCCTCCGACCCTTCCGAGTTTGTACGTCTCCTGCGTGAGGGCAGCTGGTTTGACAGCGGGTGCACCGATAAGGAGTACATGGTGAATTTCTCCAACCGTTACCATGAACTGCACGGGGTGACGGTGAGGACCGACACGCCGGAGCATTTCATGGACGACCTGAAAAAGTACGGTTACATCAAGGGTTGAGAGAGCCCGTTCCTTTATTGTTACGTTCCCTGCCGGTTCATTCATCTCCGGTGGGGATTTTTTTCTTTTTTCACAGTATCTGATCTCCGTCGTATCCTGTTTTCCGGAGACTGGTTTCACGGCCTCCTTCCGCAATCATTTTTTCTTTTCACCGCCCCTCCGCGATAACAAAAACTGGCTATCCATGATAATATAATACATGACAGGGGATTTAAAGGTGTTCCGCCTGTTATCTAGTATCATTATATCCCCAAAAGAGAAGCGGATCAGGAGGGGGATACCGCCAAATTTGAAGAAGATCCCCAAAAAGAAAAATGTAGAGTATCTATTTTGAATATTATTATGATTGATAATCAGAAGAATAAGTTAATGTTGTCTTTGCGATACAGGGAATTAAGATTTGCGATATAGACGTTTTTTATCCAATTTGACAAGCCGTTGTATTTTTATTTGTATTTTTGTCTGTAGTCGTAAGAAGTCACGGCTTTTTCATTTAAGCTTTGAATTGGGCGTACCATTCCCATACCCATGCCAATGCGGCATGGGCGGAAATACCATTATTGGTAATCAATGCGTTACGAATATATCAAATCTGAATTTTTCTCATTTTTGAGCCAGAAAATGCAACACGTTAGTGAAGCTTACCGCCAGCTCCCTTATTATCTGCGCCGTTCCCTTTTGCTTATCTGATATTTTTTTCCTTCTGTTCTTCCAAACGGCAATCAGTGCCAACACCATCCTTTGAATTGTATCCAGGTTCCTAGCCGCTCGTTCAGCCTTACGCTTTATGCTGTCCTGGCGGAGGTTGCGGTCAAGATCCCAGTGCATGCTTTCAATAGCCCAATGCTGTTTGGTTATCTGACTAAGCCGCTCTGCACTGCTATCCAGGCTTGAAATATACAGTCGCTGTTCAGACGTACTTCTGCCATCAGACTTTTTCTCCGTAGATGTGAGTATTTCTATAACTGTCAAATTTCCATTCCATTTCTCCCTGTCGGCAATCAGTTCTTCCCCACGGAATATACGGCATACCCTTGACTCAATCCTGCCGTGTTCCAAGTATGGACCTTCCTTGTAGATATCAGTTGGGGTGGTGGCTTTTATAGAGTCTTCAAGCCCATAGCGCAAAGATCTTTGATTCGCCTTGAGTTCGATCACGAAGTCGCCTCCTTTACCTCTAATCTTGTCTATTATCCCCTTTTGGCATGACATGGCATCTGCTGTGACGACACATCCTGACACATCTAGTTTATCCAATAGTCGGGGCACGGATTTGATTTCATTACTTTTCTCTTTGCAAACATCAGTAGCCAAAGTAAAGCTGGAACGGAGTGAATATGCAGAGACGATATTAGGGTTGCGTCCGTTGTCGTACAAGGTACCTCGCATGGCCTTGCCAACAATACAAATGATGTCAGTTGCCGAAGCGGATATTTCCTTGCGGAAAACCTCTGCAAAAGCAGACATTCGATCAGCCATCTTTTCATCGTCGATGCTTTGAAACACACGGCAGAGCGTAGCTTCTGAGGGTAACCCATACGGAAATAACCCTTTCGACTGCAGGCGTTTCAAGTGACGTTTGCCAAATTGAAGTATTTCAGCTCTGGTAATACACTTGCTGAGTCTGCCCAATATTACGAGCATGAGTATATCTTCAAGTTTGTGTTTGAAGTTTCCTCTGCTTGTTCTGCGGTATTCAGGGACTGAGGATACAAATTTTCTCAAATGAGTCATGATGCTGCCACGAAGACAGTCAAGGTGTTTCTTTTTTAGTAATATTGCGTATAAAAAGTTGTATATCAACGAAATAAATCGTATTTTTGCTATTGCAAAAACAAAGGCGGAAGACAATATCAACATCATATTCTATTGAATTCCGCCTATAAAAAAAATAAAAATGAACGATAAGAAGAAACACCTAAGGCGGTGCTTCCGCATCGCTGTGCACGAATATAAGCATTTTTACTACAATTACAAGCGATGAACAATATTTCTTAAATGAAAAAGCCGTGGTAAGAAGTTACGAAAAGAGTGTAATTTGTTGGAAATGAGCATAAGTTTATTACTCATAATAGTAATAGGTTACGATTAAGTTAGTTATCTGCTGCATTATTTTTCTGTACGTTGCGTAACCTTCAAAGAACTCTTCAAACGCAACGATAAGACAAAAATCGGAATTATAGAATAAGTTTTTCTATATTTTCCCGATTAATGCATTTATATTTTAGATTTAATATCTCGTGATTATTATTGTTTAATATCCTCCAGTAGCTTATTAAGTATTTTTGTCCTATTATCAATCTTACTAATTTCACATTGCCATATAATTATAACTTTCCAGCCGAGTTTTACAAGTAAATCGGAATTTTTGGCATCTCGCGATTTGTTGTTTGATATTTTTTCCTTCCAGAAATCTGTATTTGAGGATGGTAATTTTCCCTTTTTGCAATTATGCCCATGCCAAAAACATCCGTTCACAAATATTATTGTTTTATATTTAGGCAAAACTATATCAGGTTTACCCGGCAATGTTTTGACATTAATACGATATCTGAATCCTTTTGAAAATAAGAACTTACGAACTAAAATTTCCGGTTTAGTGTCTTTACTTGATATTTTTGACATTATATCCGATCTTTTAGTTTGAGAAAAAATATCTGACATAGCCTATATTATTGCTTTGCGATAAGTCTTAACCATTCGGATTCATTCAATCCTACGCGAGACAGTTGTGCACAGTAACTGTTTAAAATACGTTGTGCTTGCATTTCTTTTAAGTCTACCACCCACTCATAAGTTTCTCCATAGGAAGAATAGAATACATATTTGTCCTCCTTTTTTGATGCTTGAATAATTGTAGCACCTTCTTTTGGCTTGAATTTCACTGTTTTTATTGCAAATGAAGATTTATTTGGAAATAATTTCAATTCATTATTCACAATTAACGGATATTCGCCTTTTTCTTCTAAAGGTAAAAATAAGAATCGTCTTTCCTCCTTAATTCTCACCGAATCGCATCTTTGTTGAATACAAACATAATACTTGTCTACAGATTTTATAACTGTTCCAAGTGTTAATATCGGAGCCCCAATAGCAGGTTGAAATATATTTTTATGATGCGTCAAAATGGCAAAATCTACATTCGATTTATTCACATCGATACCATCATATGCAAATAACTCTATGGTATGCGATTGTAATTTCCCCTCGTCTTTATTTGACATATCTTTTCCTGAAGCTTCTGTATATTTATCTTTAAGTCGAGGTTGCTCGGAACTAAACATTTTTTTTAAAAGGTCTTTCGATTTGCCAATAGACACTCCATTTATACTTATCGTTTCGTCTGTAATACGGTTTTCAATCCAGTTATCAACCCAATCCTTTGTATCAATATCTGTTGTCTCCAATAATTCCGAAATAGCTTCGCCAAATAATTTTATTAATAGTTGCTTGGATTCGAATGTGTTTTCCAATAATATTTTGTGCCCGAGATATGCCGGATCTAATTTGGGAGAAAAGACGCTTAACATTCTGGATGTATTATTCCTTATTGCCGATATTGAAGATAAAGCAAAATTCGATAACAAACCGTTGGTCATGTCTGCAAATTCTTCAACAATCAAAGTCGGAAGGCTTTCATACGATACTATTTTATCTTTCAATTCCGGATTATGTGCAAATTGAGTTTCCGAATTTTGTTTTTTAGCTCTAACTAATATCTTAGAATTTAAAGATTGAATAACGCAATCTCCTTTATGAAAAGAATGCTGATCCACTTTCTGATATATACTGTTCGTAATTTCAAATAAATCCGTTTCTCCAGTATACACAATTAACAGTTTCAACATCCCAGTTTGTGATAATAAATCAGATATCAATTTTAATGTAAACTCTCCGCGCGGATCGTCATTATCTGCATCTGCATCGGGATCTTCAACTTGGTTCTCCTCCTTTTCTATATCTAAATACCAATCTAAAATGACAACATCTGCTTTATTTAGTATAGTATTGTAACTATTAACATCAGAAATGGATTTGGGTGCATATACAGCACAGATTTTTCCAGATTGTGCAAATACATTCGATACATCTAATGCGCTAAATGCATTGTTAGTCATATCATTCTTATATGCTTTGTCATCAATAAAAACAATATTTTGTATAAAGTTGTTTGCAATTTCTTTCGATTGCTCAATAAATCTGTCTGCCATATTTTTATTGCATTTTTTGAATTTTAAAAGTAACTGTAGAGCCTTCCTTAGGTTGTGCCACAAATATATCATAGTTCTCTGCATTCAAAACCTCTTTACTGATACTCAACCCCAATCCTCTTCCATTGGGCTTTCTGGAAAATCTTAATTCAAAGATTCGTTCCTTATCTTGGGGTTTTATTTCAATACCGTTATTGGAAATGTATATTCCCGTATCATCCGCATGCAACCGAATAACTTTTTCAGGAACATCACTTTGTTTTAACCAATAAATGGCATTATCAATGATATTCACAAATACAGGATAGAATGTAGAACGAAATCCGTGTATTTTTCGACCTGCAAACCCGTTAGTATGTTTAAAAGCTATATTGTGTCGTTCAAGACGGGATTTGAACAAATCTATTAAAAATGTTTTAATATCCAATAAAGATATGTCTTCCCGACGTCGATTCAATCGTCGATTTAACGGGGTAAACAAATTTAAATAGCCGTCCAAATGTTCGAAATTTACCTTGATGTTTTTATATATTCCTTCCAATTTGATATCTACATCCGACCATGCTTTTAAATCTTTCAGACTATGTCGAATCGAATTAACCGTACCGTTGAATTCATGGTGCAATATTCCGACAGCCAATCCTAATTGGCTTAATTCAACGTCCGATTGCAATCGTTCCCGCAATTCCTCTAACTCTTCCGAAGCGGCTTCCGCTATTTGGTCATTTGTAATTATTTGACCGTCTTCGTTTTTTTCGACATAGAAACTTTCAAATTGTCGAATTATGCGTTCCATAACATCCGTATTTCGACTGCTTATGGATTCTATTTCTGCTTCCATTCTCTTGCGTTCCGTTACCAAATCAAAGTTATCGGCTTTATCGGTTGCCAATAATTTGAATTGATTCTTTACGCTTCGTATTTGATTATCCAAATCGATTATCAGTTCATTCGTAAGATCCTTAATTTTGCGAGAAACATCGGAAACAACATCATTGGTTTCGCTTTTCTTCTTCTTATTAAGTGACAGAGCTTCGGCTGAAATCAGTTCCACCGCTTGCTCCAACCGCTTTCGCTTACTTATTTCCAGATTCAACTGTGCCGTATAATCATCGATTAGCTGATCGATATTTTCATTGATATTTTTAAATACCGTTTGTTCCAGAATTTTAAACTCATTAAGGTACGTGTCAAAATCCGTTCTCATTGATTTTGACATTGCAAATCCTTTAGGACTTGTCACCGATATTCTTTTTCTGTAATCGGAAACTTTTTGTCTCATGGCAAATTCCAGATCTATTATCTTCTGGCTTGCTTCATCCGCATCGTTAATGTATAAAACCGAATGTAAATCGTTCCTAAAATTCGTAAGTAATTCTTCCAGTTCGTTTTCGAATTTATGTTCCGTTAAACCGGCAAAAAAGATATCGAGCTCACGAGCAAATCTCTCCTTTTTCGATTTGGCCAATTTATCCCGACGTTCAAGTGCGTTATGGTACGCATTGAACTCGTCTTTCTTCTGATTGAAGAATTCCGATTGTGCCGTTTTGTTTTTTTCGCTGAAAAAATCAGCGGCAAGTTGTACAAAGAAATTTTTTAAAATCGCTTGAAGTTGGCGATATGCTTTATTTTCAATAAAACCTTCGCGTCCGGCTTTCTCTACCAAACCGCTGTGTTCTCGGTCCGCTATTTCAATAGCACCGAACATTCGTCGATAAGAAAAGAAATATGTTGATGCTCGTTTCGAACGATTTTTTTCAATATCCAGAAAATCATAATCGGAGTCACCATACGGTAGAACTCGAATATTATCTCTATATATGTATAAACCTCCGAATTTATCTCCTTTGGCTTTAATCCTGGCATAATTTTCGACATCTACACGAGAACTTTTCAATTCTCCTTGTAAATACGCCAAGTTAATTTTAAACGGACCACATTCGGTTTCTCTATAATAGTTATCCCGCCAATTTACAATGTGATCAAATGTTTTTTCTCCATATATTTTTACTAATCCCTTGAATTGTCCGAACTCATCAAATTGCCCTTGAAAATGGTGATCCGCCAATTCAAATTCTTCCGTGGTAAAAAAGTGTTCTTTATCTATGATGCTGACAAAACTACCGTCATTCGCCCTATAGTCTCTAAATGAAATGTCAACGACGGGAGTAGGATGATCGGGGGTCATTGTATTGTGAAATCCCATCAACATTTTCTCGATTTTTGTAGCTTCGTCCGAATTGCCGTCTCCCTCTATATCGGAAATAATCGTATCGTAAACTGGGGAGATGAAAAATTGAGTTCCACCACAGCCATTGGTTAATTCAAATCCTTGTTGTAGTTGTAAAGAAAGTTGGTGTGGGTCAACTTTAAAAGACGTGATAGAACTTTTTATTTTTTCAAAATCCTTGTCGTCAATAAGTTCTTTTTGATTTAATTTATCAAGGGATTGTATTACTTCATTTTTAATACTGTCAATATCGGCTGCATTCGGCATATGAGAGTATTCTCTTACCGGAATAACAATATCCTCCAAGTTAATCCCCGGCAACTCGAATATCTCCCAATTAATGAAAGCCACAACAATATCATATTCTTTAGATCTTAATTTTGCTTTCGATACGATTAAAACCTGACTTCCTATTGATGCAATAGCCAATCTTCCTATGCCTTTTTCTCCCATGATAGGACGTCTTGGCTTTGATATGTCAATAGGCGGTAAACTGCTTTTTTTATTTGCCAATTTACTTTCGGTCCCGAGCGTAAGCCAACGAGTTTCAAATTCCTCTTTTGTCATACCGAGCCCGTCATCACGTAATACCAGCAGATTATTACATCGGAGAAAATCGATATCGAATTTATCCGCATACGCATCATGTGCATTTTTTATAAGCTCGTTAATAGCTGTAGGGATACCGGCAATTTGTTGCCGTCCCAATAAGTCGAGAGCTCTTGCCCGAGTTTTAAATTGTGCCATTGTTTTCCAGTGCTTTTATCGTTTCACCTAATCGCCGAGCATATTCACACGGAACTGCATTGCCGATTAATTTTGCCGTTGCGGCAATACTATTTGTTTTAAACACATAGGTTTTCGGGAATGTTTGCAATGTAGCACCTTCCCGTAAAGAAAGAGCCCGATCTTCTTCCGGATGTCCGAAACGTCCGTTTGAGATACTATAAAATTTAGTTGTAATAGTCGAAGCCGGTCGATGCCACCACATACGCCCGAATGTATCTTTAAAACAATCGTCTTTTCCTACAAAGCAAGGTAATTGCAATTCCGGATCATTTGCCCAATCAAGTCTGTTCCCGCCGTCGTGTTTGGTCTTTGCCAATCGTTTAAGACATACATCACTTAATCCGGCAACCGTATGGTTAAACACACTACTGTCTTTATGGCCTGCGCTAACTTTGGGAAAACCGTTCCTTTCACCTAAATAATCGGCTAATACGGTCTCTTTATCGTCCGCCTTAGGTAAATGTATATTGACATTTTCCAATCGTGTTGCGATAAGAGAAAATCTTCGACGACTTTGAGGTACGCCGTAATAGCTCATATCTACAACCTTATAAACAGGATTTTTATATCCGAGATCTTCCAATTTTCGTAGAAAATAAGGTAAGATGCTATCTTTATTTGTGATTATGCCCGGAACATTTTCCACTAATACATATCCCGGTCTATAATATTCGATGAACCGAGCAAAGTTTTTTAATAAATCCTTAGATTTTAAGGCTTTATTCTTATCCGTATTAATTATACTGTAAAATTGGCAGGGACTGCATCCTACCAAAATCAAAAAGTCATCATTTTTCCGTATCCCAAATTTTCGCTCAAAATAATTGCTCCGTAAATTCTTTATATTAGTTTGAATGAAAACACTTCCGGAATTATTGTATTCATACGTTTCTTTGGCATCTTGATCAAAGTCCACACCTGCTATAACGTTAATCCCTGCCTGTCTTAAACCGCAAGTCATTCCACCACCTCCGCAGAAAAAATCGATTGCTTTATATTTGGATGCCATCATCTTGATTACACATTTGCGTAGAACAAAGTAATTCTTTAATATCAATCTTTAACGTTTCGGCAATCGTCAGTAGTGTTTCTACCGAAGGTTGAACTTCGTTTGTACACCAACGAGAGACTGTCGATTCATTTTTACCTAATGCATGCGCCAACCATTTCCCTGTTTTACCTTGTTCCGCAAGCACTATTTTCAGTCGATTTATCCGCTTCATTTGCATAACTATTGCTATAATCTGCAAATTTAATAAAAACAACCCGAATGACAAAATGATTAGCGCGTTTTTATAATAAGAAATATTTCTAATATAAACATAAAAACATTCCGTAAAAGCGGTTTTATCCGTCGGCACACCATCGCCCAAACAGGTTTGTACGAACGTGTACCGACTGCCGCATAAGCGGAGAAAAGGGCTTTGCATCACGCCTAACCAATGGTTTAGACTGATGATGCAAGACCCATTTCTTTTATGCTTATGCCATAGAGGTGCTTTTACGGGTTTTCTATGGATTTTTCTTTTTGCGGTTCCTTTGAGCCGTAAGCGGAAAGCTGTATATGACCGCTTGCCCATGAATGGCACAAGCCGTCCCCACGGCAGGCAAACTGGGAAGAATGATTTATCCGCCCGACCAAACGAGTTTGGACAGACAGATAAACCATACTTCCTTGCAGGTGGTTTGCCGGTTTCATGTTTCCGGCAATGTTCCTTTTCCTTTTAGGTTTCTTCTTTTCACGGATTTCTCCTTTGAAGTTTTCCTGTCTAATCTGCCTCCACTTCCGTTTACCTCCATTTTCGCGCCTTTCAGTGGGCCGCATCAGGCAGTCATTTTCGTTCTGGGCGCAAAGGTAACTCCGGGATTGGACGGGAAAGCAAGGTCAAGCCTCCTGTTTTCGGAAAAAATCTCCAGCCCTGCGGGTAGTATTTTGGCCGAAAAATTATCACAAGTTATGATAATTTCTCTGCAATGATTGTCTTCATACTTTTCTGTTTCGAATTTTACAAATTGTTTCTTAGGATTATTTGTGTGGAACATAGGTTTTCCAAAGTCGGTTTGTCCACGATAAACATCTCACAGTCCGTTTCCGCTTCTATCTCTATCGTTGATGCGGTCTGTCCATAGTAGCATGACATGCTTGCGGCCATTTCACCGCCGAATGCGAACCATTGCGTCACACCGCATCCTGTGTCGGGAACAAAAGCACGGCAGATGCCGCTTTTCATGATGATCATTATCATTTTTTATTTCTTTCTTATTCTACTTTGATATGATCGAATCCTTCTCCATAAACTCCTATAACGGCACTTTGTGAAACAAAAGCCTCCGTGTCTATATTTTTTATCAGCCGGAAGCTGACCGGCGCTTCCCTCTTCCCGGCTAATATAAACATCATCTTTACTTCTCGTCCTGTATAAAAGCCGGTTGTATTGATAATCGTCACTCCCCGGTGTGGGTATTCGTTGATATGCCGCCCTATTTCTTCATTTATTGGATATGATAAAGAACTGGATTGTCGGGTACTATTCATTGCCCTGGTCGATAGCAAAGCTACAAATATAAAGAGTTACAAACCCGTCACCACTTTTTCCCGGTCTTTCAATACAAAATGACTGGAGGAAATGATAATCATATCGCAGATAAGCACCGTTCTCCCAATGTGATGTTCCGGTCTTTGTTGATGATGGCTGCAATAATATCTGTACCTTCCGTACTTCCGTTTGCTGAAAGAGCCTCCCTATGGCAACTTCCACACTCCAACGACATAATCTATCACAATATCCGTAACTTGGTATGTCATTATCCCGATAATGCAGTCTGCCAATATCTCCATGACCTGATATATCACAATCCCGGCAACGTCGGGGAGAATCCAGACCTCCCGCCGGACAGCCGTTTGTCATGTCTTTTGCCGGTATTGACTATTCATGTCTATATATGACTATAGCTGACAAGGTACCCTTTCCCACGTTTATTCTTTTTTTCTTTGCGGCGTAGGACGATAATCCGTCATCGGGAACGTCCGCCTTACAAAACGCCCAATTGTCACATGGAATTAATGTATAAATCATAGTTATGGACAGCATTGAAAGGAAAAAACCAAATCCGTATCATATCAACGAGAAGGAGATACTGGATATAGTTGCCGCCAAAGGCTCATATTTGAGCTGCATTTCCGGGGATCTGGAAGAGGTGGTACCCCACAAGGAATCTTCATCCCGGCCGGAGAGTAAAAAGACGATAACGGAGGAAGAGGTAAAAAATATATTGAAGCCCTCCTGAACAACTTTTCATCCAACCGGCGCAAGCCCCTGCATATTGACGCACAGGTGTACGAATGTATCTCAGACATTGTCTGGGCGGTCAGACGTAAGGATTTCACTGTTTCCGGTGTTATAAGCCGCATACCGGTTGAACATATTAAGGAAAACGCCGACGTGATAAGGAAGATCACAGGACGGGATTACAAACTGTTCCAGCCGTAATATGACGGGAAATCCTCCTTAAAACGGCTCCGGAGGGGGAGTCGGAAACCACGACACCCAGCCGGAAGTGCCTTTGGAAAGTATTTTGAACTGTATTTCAATAATTTGAGTTCCTGACAGGAAGCAATTTTAAATAAAAACAAGAAAAATGGAAGTATATTACATTGAAGCCGGAATCTTTGAGGAGATGCTGGCTCGGACTGAGAGCCTGTCCGCACAGGCGGACCGCTTGTATGAAAAGAACAGGGAAAAGAAACCGGAAGAGTGAATGGACAACCAGGATGTCTGCCTGCGTCTTGACATCTCTCCACGTACCCTGCAGACTCTCCGGGATACCGGACGGCTGGCATTCACCCAAATCCAGCGGAAAATCTATTACAGGCCGGAGGACGTAGAAAAGCTGATGGCCTATGTCGCCATGAAACGCAAGGAAAAGGCGGTGAGAGAAAAAAGAAAGAATGAATAATTAATCGGAAGTAGCATGGAAGGGATTATTAGCAAAGAGACGGGCAGTGTCCGCCGGTTCTTTGGCCTGCTGGATAACATCCAGACGAAGCTGGAAAGGCTTGCGGAGGATAACCGCCCCCTGTTTAACGGCGAGCGTTTTCTCTCTGACAAGGAGTTGTCGGACCTGCTAAGAATCAGCCGCAGATGCCTGCAGGATTATAGGGACCAGGGGCGTATTTCTTATATCCGGCTGGGCGGAAAAATTTTGTATAAGGTATCCGACATTGAGAAACTCCTGGAGGATAATTATCATGAGGCCCTGATATAATCGGGGGCGTTCAATATTTAAGAATGCCGGCCGGAACCAATGTTTAATGGTTCCGGCCGGCATTTCATTATTCGGACATTTCCGTCAGAAGGACCGTATCCCCTTTCTGTCTTCTTTTCATCAGCTGGTCCATGTCACCGGATATCTTCCGGTCGGTAACCTGTGCATAGACCTGCGTACTGTTGATGTTCGTATGGCCCATCATCTTGGCGATGCTCTCTATCGGGATGCCGGAGGACAGCATCAGGGTTCCGAACGAATGGCGGGCCATGTGGTAGGACAGGTTCTCCTTCATGCCCAATGCCACGCCCATTCCATGTACCTCGTACCAGAGGACGTCGCGGACCGGCAGCGGGAATACCGGTCTGTCGTCATCCGTGGTGTTGTAAAGTTCCAGTATCTGTTCGGCTATGGGATGCAGCGGGATGAACGCCTCCACGTCCGTCTTGGCCCGGCAGACGCGGATATATTTTCTTCCTTCCGAGGTCTTTCCGATGTGCCGGGGATGGAGTGCTCTCGTGTCCGCATAGGCCAGACCGGTCAGCGAGGAGAAGATGAACGTCCTGCGTGCAAGCTCCATCATCGGGTCGGGCAGCGGGGTTTCCATCATCCGCTTCAACTCACCCCGGCTGATGTGCCTTAGCTTTAACGGTTCTTTCTTTTCATATGCCACATCCTCTATCGGGTTGGCTCTCAATATCTCCCGGTCCACGGCGATGTAGATGAGCCGGTTGAGCCAGCACAGACAGTGGTTCACGTGGCTGTTCCTGTAGCCCAGCTCCTTCTTAAGAAAGACCTTGAACGATTCGGCGAACTCCTCGGTGATGTCCGAAAAGGCGATGTCCTTCATTCCGCGGGATTCGATGAACTGTCTGAGATTGAGCTGCGTGGTCTTCGACTGGCGGTAGGTCGAGGTGGAGTTGATTTCTGCCGAGCGGATTCTCAAACGTTCGCGTTCCACCTCTCCGGCCTGCAGGAGGTATTCCGGCACGGAATTGGCACCTGACACGGTGGCCTTGAGCAGTTCGGCCGTGACCACTCCCTGATGCTTCAGCAGATTATCGTATGCCTTTTCCAGCTGGTCACGGAAACCGGCGAGGCGGTTGTTTTCCCTGACTGTTCTGATCTCACACTTCTTGCTGTCCCAGTCCTCCGGCCTGCAATAGATGCCGGTGGCAACGGCTGACTTCTTGCCGTCAATGCTGATCCGGCAGAGGACGGCGGTCGTGCCGTCCGATTTCACTTTGTTACGGTTGATGTAGAATAAGAGCTTGAATGTACTGCGCATGGTAATGATATTTTTTAGGGTTAAAGAATGAGTTTCAAATCACGGGTTGCCTCGATGAACCTGTCCATGTCCTCGAACAGCCGCTTCGGGCTGACACGGGCGTAAATTTGTGTGGTCCGGACATTGCTATGTCCCAGCATTTTGCTGATGGTCTCGATCGGTACTCCCTCCTCGAGCGTGACCAGCGAGGCGAAAGAGTGCCTCCCCATGTGGTAGACAAGGTCCTGGCTGAGTCCCGCCATCAGACGCAGGGCTTTCATATTTCCTCTGAGGGTATGGTAGTCCTGTGGTGGGAAAAGAGTCTCGCGGGTATCGTCCCGGTATTTCTCAATCAGCGCGACGGCTTCCGGAAGCAGCTTGACACGTCCGAGGTAGTCGGTTTTCTTTCTACGGTACTTCAGCCAGAGGCTGCCCCCGTCGTCAGTGAAAAGGTTCTCCCGGGTGATGCTTACCGCATCCGCGTAGGCGGTGCCGGTGTAACAGGCGAAGAGGAAGAGGTCTTTGGTGATAATATGTGACCTGCGTTTTTCCGGTATCTCCAGATCACGCAGTTTCTCGAAATTCTCACGGCTCAATGCCCTCGGCGTACTTTCCTTCTGCTTGGGCAGCTTGAAGTGGCAGAAATGGTATTTCTCCGAGTGGCCCTCCTTGTAGGCGATGCGGCAGATCTTTTTCAGGATGGCCAGGTAGCCGCGAAGCGTGTCCACGGCATATCCCTTTTCCAGAAGGATGAAATCCTGGTAGTCGCGGATGAACTGCTCGTTGAGCTGCCCGAAGGCAAGGTCCGGAACCTTGAATTTCGCCTTGATGAATTCGGAAAGCGTGCGGTAGGTGAAGAGGTAGGTCGAGAGTGTGGTGGGCGCACGGTCCACACCAACACGGGCCTTCATTTCCCCGTTATGCCGGTCGAGAAGTTTGAGCAGGGTCATCTGCATGCCCGCATTGCCCTGGAACATGTCCCTGACCGCAGCGGCATCGAAATCCCTTTTTCTTTCCATGAGGGAATTGAAGGCCGAGTGTATGGCAAGCAGCAGTCTTTCTATTTTTTCATTGGTCTCCACCGCTTCCCGGCTCTTGCCGTTCAGCCGGCTCTCACGCGCGTTCCACAGCCCGGGGGTGCAGGAGAGCTTGCAGCTGAACTGCGCCATCGTGCGGTTGAGGGTGATCCGTCCCATGATCGGGGCCTTGCCGGTCTTGCCCGGCTCGCTCTTTTTCAGGTAGAGCAATACCTTGAATTTTTCCACTTTCATACGCTCTTTTTTAGGTTGTAAAAATACTCCTTTCAAAAGCGTTCTTTGGTATGCAAAACATTGATAAACAGTGAATAAAAATCCGTTCTGCCTCTACCGGTAAAAATCCGGTTACCTGCCGTTGTTTCCGAAACAGGCGGCTAACAGTCTGGTAACTGAAACGCTGCAATATTTTGTTTTATTTTGCAGGTCTGACTATCATGCAATTCTTGTAAAATGCTTAATTATAAACGATTTACGTTTAATTCGCACCATTCTGTTTTTTATTGCATTTCTAAATATTACTTACGTCACAAGGCATACTCAGGCTACCGTTATGAAGAGAGCAGGTGTTTCAACTTCAGTGATTAGTGAACTGATGGGACATAGTTCAGAGAGAGTAACTCAATATTATTTAGATAGCTTTGGTAATGAACAGATGGATGATGCCATGAAGAGCTTGCTCTAATTCACAAATTACCCCACTTGCAGCAATGTGAGTGGGGTTTAATTTTTATCTTTGCACAATACTATATGAAACAGAATATGCAACCAGTTGATAAGTTTACGGAATTAGATACAGTCTATTGCATTTACACAGGTAAGGAAGATGAAGTTCTTGATTATGTTTGGAACTTTGCCACGAAAATACACTCAGCAGAACCAATGATTACTGATGATGGGTACCAGTTTGAAGGCAGTTACACTATAGGTACGTTTAAGAGACGATACAATGAGCAACTGATTAAAATGCCATTAACATATGAAGCATACAAAGCCAACAAAGATATTCAAGCAGCCATCACAAACTTACATTTAGATGTAGACAAGTTCTGGTTTGCCCTATTATTCATTTGGGATTACGTGGATGGGCAATGCTGGCAAGCATCTGAATCTGGAGATTATCCTGTTAAAGAAATGAAGGGCTTGATTAACGCATTATCTCAATATGAAGAAGCTCCAGAAGCTAATCCTCTCACAGATACTATACATTTTAAAGAAGATGTAGCACTCTCCCTACAAGTAAAGAACAAATCTATACATACTATTAAATCTCCTAATACTATCAAGTTTATACTTGCTTGTTGCCAAGATTATGTAAACAAGGCAGAGGCACTTCATACAGATGATATAAATGGGCTTAATCAGTTCAATGATAATATAGGAATGTTTACTCATCCTATATATGATACACAAGTAACTGCAAGCACTACTAAAAGAATTTGCCTGTTCGCCCAAACATTCCAACTATTCTTTAACTTCATACCATTATCCTCTCCATTTCACAACGTGAGAGGCAAACGAAATGCACATAGCGTTACATTCCTAATATCACAACTTATCTACCTTACAGGAATATCAGATAATGAGAATTTCTATGTGGATAAAACTACTCTTAAAGGATATTTAAGCAAAAATAAAAAAAGAAATTGGAATGTACGCAATAATATATATTAATAATCAACACTTTAAGTAAGGGAGAGTAACATCTCCCTGTTTTTTTACTCTCTCTTAATCTCCCCTATTATACATTTCTTTGCAACGTCAAAGGGACAGAGCTTGTAAGACAGACAAGTAAAGAGAGAACCAATTCCACTAAAATTTTACTCTCCCTTAGTTCTTCTAAAAGTTCTCACCTTTGTAACGTAATCAGAAAGCCAAGTGCGCATAGGTTTGACGGTTGCACATAACATAATTAATAATTAAAATTTAAAGAACAATGAAAAAGATTTATTTAGATGTTAAGGTTGTGGCTGGTAATGAAGTAAGGAAAGTAGCTTTCGCGCAAGGCATTAATAGGACTATCAACTTAGGGAATGTCGAAAAGATTTTAGCCATAATGAAAGTCAAGGGTTACAGAAAGGCTGAAATGATACAAGTAATCAAGGCTGAGGAAGCTATTAAAACAGGAGATATTACTTTAATTGATATTAATGGTTTAGAAATAGCTCCAACAGAAGCCGCTAACTATTTCCTTGTTGTGGACGGGCAGCACAGAACTGTTGCTGCAAGCCTTTATAATGAATGGGCTAAAGTTAATAAGCAAAATGAGATTGAAATTCCTGCTATAATAATAGAGTTGCAGAATGAAACTATTGCTGAGTACATCAACGACATTAATATCACCAAGAAAGAATGGGGTACTCCAGACTATGTGCGTGGCGCAGCCAATATCAATCCTGAGAATGAGTTCTTGGGGCGATATAACGAACTTATAAAAAGCGAGAGCAATCCTAACGGCTATCCAATATCAACATTAAACCTCATCTTCTGTGGCAGTAACAATGCCATATCCAAGAGCGACTTCTCATTATTGTGTTCTGGTAAAGAGGAGAAAGGTAAGAAAACCAAGAGATCCATAATCCCAGCGCATAACATGGAGGTAGGAAACAAGTTCATTAAAATCTGCAAGGACAAAGGCTTCAAGGATGCAGATATAGCCAAGAGATACTTAATTACAGAGTTTAATAGCATCAAGACTACAACCTCCAGCGTTGATGAAGCATACAGGATATTCCAATCAATAACTCCCAATGACAAAGCTGCCATGTTCAATTCTAATGGCAATTTGGATGAAAACTTGGTAATATTACAATTTGAGAAGATTAAAAAAAGATATAATGCTAAACAAGTAAATAAAACAACTGCTGTTATTCAACCGTCAAGTGAGGAAAAAGAAATAGCTGATGAAGGAACTGAAGCTATCCCCTATGTAGAAGTTGAAGAAGCAAAAGATATAATGGGAACACCTAATGGTTTAATAAGGCTCAAATAATAGTGGGAGTTACTCCCACACTATTATTAGACATTCTGAATAGTCTAAAGTCTGATTATTAAATGTGTGGTCTTATCATTAGTTCCCCATTTACGGAATTACTACTTTTACAGTACCACAGACAGATAATCCCACCTATAGATTGACGGACTACAAACTATTCAGAATATCTAAAATGGAAAAATTTACCTATGAACAAATCAGAATTAAGGCTCTTAAACAGGGAGTAAAAGATAACAAGGTTCACATTGGATTATGGGCAAGTCTTAACAACTACATGAAAACAAAGAAGAAGAATGGTAAAGTTACTACCTACTATATTGCATTGCAGAAGTTGTCTTATTAACTTGTTAATATTTAAACTAATATGATAATCCATCTACCAACAGAGAAGAAGTTCCACAATAGAAAGGAAGCCAAGATATACTTTGGCACAGCTTACTATTACAAGATGGAACGAGAGAAGAAAGATTTAGTGTTTATCCATAATGTTCAATCAGCTACTAATGAATATGAAGATACAATTAAAACACCTGCAAGAAAAGGTAAGCAGTCACAGGCAGGACTATGCCACCATTAATAAGTCTATCGTGGATAAGCTCAATCCATCCAACTTGTACAGGTTCTTCTGTCTGTCCTTATATAGAAATGACTATTATAAGGTCAGATGGAGAATCAAGGACTTAGCCAAGCGGACAGGAGAAAAGGAAAGTGCACTAAAGAACTTCAATAAGGATATAGAAGCGGTGTTGGTCAGAAAGAGGTACAAAGAAGCCATCAACCACCCAAGTGTTGAATTTACCATGAGAAGCCTTTACTGCATCCCACCCATAGAGCAGCCCAACTTTATAACACTGTCCCATCTCTTTATGAAAGTGGATTTGGATATTAAAGTGAAAGGATATTATATCAAGCTCCTATTAATAGCAGAGGACAGCAAGATACTGCTTACTCCTAATAAGTTGGCTGATAAGTTAGGAGTGGGTAAGAATAGTGTAGAGAATTACAATCTGGATTTATATAATGCAGGTCTATTGAAATACTTACCCTATGGATTTGAACTTACCCCTAATGAACTACTATTAGATAATGATATTGCCAAACAGCGTAAAGAGTGGATTCCCCAACCTCCAAAAGACTTATTTAAAATGGCTTTCAAGCATAAGTAACAGGTCGTGGGGATTTTTCATACTGTTTATTATTATATTAATAGATAGTACGAATAATCCCCACCTTACTGTAAATTGACTTTACAAGCATCTAAAGTAAAATTCCTCAAAATGGATATAGCACTCTAAACCATAAGAGGATTAAACGCACTACCCTACCCATATTTAACACCCCCTCATGCCTGCCAAATGAAAAATCAAAATTAAGGTAGGCATGGGGGTACACCATCGTTCACCATTAATATTAGACTCACCCGCCAACTTTAAAATCTCCAACTAAATGAATCTCTAAGGTGTAACACTAAATAGCCGTATGATAAAAATAGTCTAATTATATAGCACTTATAGCTATTTAGCGGTAAGTAGTATCATCTGAAATGTAAGGCATGTGCTACACTTATAAGTTTGGATGTCGCTTACCGCTATTCATCAATCAATAATCAATTTAATTCAATTACATTATGGAGACATTACAGATTATGCCAGCAGTGGCACAGAACCAATCAAGATTTAATTTAGGTGAGTACGCAGAAGAAGCTGCCATTATCCAAGACGAGCCAACCGTACAACCGAGCGTGAACTTCTTGGAAGCAAACACCGATGCAATCACTATGGACGAGCTTACTAATAAATGTGTCGTTCCAACTTGGGCTAACCAAGAATTGACAATAGCACACCAAGACTTTATTTCATGTGTGCATGATGCGGCTTGCTCATTCTATGCAGGTGAAAGAGTAAACGCACCCGAAATCAGAGTTTCACACATTGTACGCGGTAGAACTCCCCAAAGTTTGGGTAAGAAAGCATCGGAATTATTGGAGTGTGAAAAGACACAATTTTACCAAAGACTTGCATTCGCCTTTACCATTCCAACCATTATCGAAACGGTAAGAGGGCAAAGACTTGAATTGTGCATCGGTGGAGTGAGGAACTATTCAGACCTCAATCTTTATCGTGCATCCAAAGGCTTGGAGAAGTTTTCAGTTTTTGTTGGCTGGCGAGTAGTCGTTTGCTCAAACCAAGTTCTTACAGGTGAGGGTGTCAAGTTCAATATGGAAGTAACCAATATCAGTGAGCTTTACAGAAATGTGCTTGAATTGTTCCACAGCTTCAACCCTGCAAAAGAAATCCATTTGATGCAGTCACTTACCAACACTTCATTGTCCGAGACACAATTCGCCCAAATCGTTGGTCGTTGTCGTTGCTATCAAGCATTGTCACCTGCAAGACAGAAAGCCATTCCAAGACTTCTGATTACGGACAGTCAGATTAATTCTGTTTGTCGCGACTACTATCACAACGAAGTGTTCGGAGCAAAGGACAACACCATATCAATGTTCGATTTCCACAACCTTTTGACGCAGGCTAACAAGGGGAGCTACATTGATACTTATCTGCAACGAGCTGTAAACGCTACGGAAGTCAGTGTAGGAATTAACAACGTCCTGCAAGGACTTGATAACAAATACGCTTGGTTCTTGGGCTAAGTGGATTGTTGATTGAGAGAGAATGGGCATCATTAACTTGGTGTCCATTTTTTATTCCACGCTCCCCTTATATAATAGAATATATACAATTTAAAATTAGACATAATGAATACCAAAGATATTGAGAACGCAATTAATCACATAACCATCTTGCAGGAGAGATTATGCTGTGCAGAAAACAACCTGCAATATATTAAACGATTGCAAGCACTTAAACATTGGCTGCATAAGTTTGATTCACTCTTAGACAGGGTAAGCAGGCAACGAAGTGAATATGCAGCGATATATGAAAGCTACTTTCATACTTGTTGTGGATTCTCATTCTACGATAGAGTTTGCAATTCTATCATAGTGTACGAATATGGAGATAAACCATTCTAATTTAGTTGGGCATCCTTAACAAGGTGTCCAACTTACATAAGCTAAACGAACATTCAGCACTTGTAACCAACTGTTAATAAACATAAATCATGAAGACATACATAGCATATTTAAGGCAATCCACCATGAAACAACAGCTATCTGGTTTAGGGGTGGAAGCCCAAAGAGAAATCATACACAACCATGTGAAGAATAAACCTATACTTGCTGAATATATTGAGACAGAAAGCGGAAAGAAGTCTGACAGACCTCAACTTCTCACAGCATTGGCAATGTGCAGGAAAACCAACTCTGTTCTGATTGTCGCTAAACTGGATAGATTATCAAGGAACGTAGCATTTACATCTAAATTGCTGGAATCAGATGTTGAGATTGTCTTCTGCGACTTCCCACAGGCTAATAGATTAATCCTACATATCATAAGCAGCATTGCAGAGTACGAAGCAGGGCTAATCAGTCAGAGAACCAAGCAATCATTACAAGCTAAGAAAGCGAGGGGAATCCAATTAGGTAAGGCAGAGAATCTGATGTGCAAACATCAAGAAGCTATCGCCAACAGTTCTAAAACCAACAAGGCAAAGGCAGACAATAATCCCAATAATATGCGAGCGATAGCTTTGTTACGGTCACTATCAACGCAGGGTAAATCATTATCTGAAATGGCTGACCTATTGAATGAACAAGGCTTCGTAACATCTAAGGGCTGCCAGTTCCAGATTACCCAAGTCAAGCGGTTACTCGTTAGAACTGGACTTATAGAATAGAAATCCATAGGTAGGACAAATCCAGAGTAAGGTTAGTTTTATATACCCCAATCTAAGTTTGTCCTACCCTAAATTTCAAACGGAGAAGTAACCATCTACACCTTATATAATATATATGGTACATCTCAAATATTAAGTTGAGAAGCATCTAAAGTCTAATACTTAGAAGTTTGGTGTTTTACCCTTATATAATAATGTCAATTATACCAATTCCAAGATTTTATACACATCTAAAGTTCTAAAATGTAGGTCGAAGATAGCCCATTATAAATCACCAACAATATGTTGACATAATGATGAAAATTCAAGGCAGGTGTGGAAGTGGAGAATTTTACTCTTATAAGGGTAGAAGTGAATTTGCTACCTACTCAAACTTTCTCACTTAAGGCTTATCTCAACTTTAAATAAACAATAAGTTCTTGCTATTCAAACGTAAATTCTTAACTTTGCACCAATTCCAGACACCTAATGCGTTAAAGACTGGAAGGACATATTAGTTAACGAAGAGCGTTTTAAATATTATCTTACTGTGAAATCTGGACAATTTCAAAGGTGAAGATAATAGGCAAGAACGCTCACGTCTCGTTTGTTGTTACATACCTTTCATACTATTGAGAGTGCTAACTTCATAGGGGCGTGGGCTATTGTTTATTACTCACCTTAGGCGTCCAGAAGCTTTTGGAAACAAAAGTGCCTCACAGTAGTGATATTCAATAGTTCCCACGCTTTTCCTATTATATAATAGCTTTCCAGAGGGAACGGGTAAGCATTACTTGCAGATATTATGAAAAAGATTACGATGACAATTATTAGCTGTTTACTATCTGTGGCAGTTTATTCACAAGTCCCCTTTGTTACTTATAAAGCTGTGCCCAATCCCAATATAACTATACCAAAATCTAATTCTAACAACTTTAGATTTAAAAGTGCCCCCAACATTAAAGTTGTAAGTAGTGATGTTCTTACAACAGAAGCTCTATGCGTACAAGAAGAGGGAGATAACTTTAGGATTGAAACTAAAGTGATGGTCAGGAAGTTATCAAACGGAGTTACAACATTAAAACTAATAGCTATAAGACAGGGTAATAAATGGAATAGTTTAGATGAAATTGAACTAATATCTATTGCACAAGCTATTACACAGGCTACATCTAAAGAGGATAAAGAAGCTTTACTGAATATTTCAGAGTTTTCATACTTAGCGGTCTTAGGCGAGAATTGCATGCTATTATTTAAATAAATCAAAAATACATGAAGAAGATTTTACTATTATGCAGCATGGTAGCTTTATGCACAATGTTACATGCAAGTGTTTACACTTTCACTACAAATGCAGGAGTTTTTAAACTCAATGACCAATTAAACACTATTTCATTCAAAGGAATAGAATATAAAATCACAGAGTACAAAGATGGAGGTTCTGAGACGAACTATGTGCTTTGTGAATACTATGGTACAAGTAAACTATTTCACTTAGACTTTGCCAACGGGAATATTAGTGAATACAATTACATAGAGACCTTTGAATGGAAAAGTGTTGCCCATTATAATAAAGCAAAGCTTATCTCTGGATTATATAGAAATATCGACACATACATTTCCTATAATAACCTTAGGGGAGATAATGCCATTACTTTTAGACAATACGCAAACATTATGATAGAGGGCATCAAGGATGGGACTATATCAATGAATGGGGATGCTTCATTTACTGATTCCACAGGTAAACTTTCCAGTTCTGGAACATTTGATAAAACTTGGACGGGAAAGGCTAAGAAGACACTGAACAACACTCTGAATTTAGTTGCTAATTACATCGTTGATTATATTAAACAGATGCCTACTTGTGACAGTAATTGGGAACAAGTAGGAAGTCCATACATAATCCTTAAAGCAGAAAAGTCTGAATAACTTATAGTAAGAACACAATCATATCAGATATGAAAAAATTATATATACTACTCATTACATTATTATCCTGCACTTGCTATGCCCAGAATGGACATAGTACAGATACAAGAACTATTCTTGGTGGAATCATTGACTTGGATGATACTCAAAAGGGATATATCGCTGTTGAGATACAACTTAAAGCAGATTTCTACAATAATAAACTAACTTGTGTAACAGTTATCGCTTATAGATACCAAGATGGGACAATATGGGATAATGCCAAACAAATATTTAAAGGTAAGGATTGGATTACTACCAATAAAGAAGTCTATCCTATAAAACAAGTCTATAATACAATGAGGTTTAACGATGAAGTCCCTAATAACATCAAACAAATATTTAAGAAGCTACAAGAAGACTTCCTATATTCATTGCCTTTTGAAGGGACTAACCTTATTATGATAATGTAAACCAATACTCTTAATTCATCCAATATGAAAGCATTTAGATTATTAGTAACCTTATTATTGGTTGCATTATGTACAGGGCAAACTTCTTGCAGTAGTAAAGTTTATACTCCAGACGTAAATGTAAAAGAAGTCAACTCCAAACAATATATTTATTATCAAGATGAACCTTTTAATGGGACAGTCTATAGTTCTGATGAGAGTTGCTACATGGTTGTTAAAAATGGAGCACCAGTAAAAGCTATAGCATTACATTCTAACGGAGCAATTGCCATTGAAACGACAACGACAGGAGCTAATTTTAATAGAACTTTCTATGATGAGAATGGTAACACCATCGAAGAACGAGAGTTTGAAAAGAAATATAGAGATTTGTGGAAATCTTTAAAGCATAAATTACCCATTGATTAATCTTTTATCATGCGATATACCATCCCAACAATAATAGCATTTATTGGGTTAGCTTCTTGCCAGCCCAAACAGAAAACTATAGAACTAATTTCCACCATAAACAGCACTTCACAGGTTGAAGTTACTTCCATCTTAGGAAGTAAGCTCTCTGAAATCAATGCTCAATCTGGGCAGGTTATCATTATGGAAGTTCAGACAGGGCAAATCAAGGCTCTGGTTGGACTTGAAAGGAAAGACAGTGTGAACTACCAACCTTGTGCGAACTTTGCCATACAACGCCCAACAGGTCTGATGCACCCAATATCACTATTGGCAGCATTAGAAACTGGGAAAGTGAACCTATCTGATAAGGTGGACGTTGGAAGTGGAATCTACTCCATTCATGGCAGAGAACTGAAAGACCATAATTGGCATAGAGGTGGATATGGCGAAATCACCATAGAACAAGGATTAGCTTGTAGCTCAAACATTGCAATCTATAAGGCAATGGAAATAGCATTTGGTGACACTCCTCAATCCTACTTTGATTTACTGGCTAAGATGAATTATGGTAAACCAGATAGCATTACAGGAATATCTAATCTAAAACCTGCACGCTTCGTAACTCCTAAAGATACGAGATGGACTAATACTGCATTTGCATGGTTCAGCATTGGATATAACCAACTCATTGCTCCAATCCAAACTCTTACATTTTATAATGCAATAGCAAATAATGGGAAGATGGTACAACCGCAACTCTACAAGGATAACACAGTGGTAATCAATCCACAGATAGCAAGTAAATCAAACATAGATAGTCTGAGACGGGTTTTGAGTTACAACATCACTGATGGATTAGGTAAACCTGCATACTCTGACAAAGTTAAGATTGCAGGGATGCAAGGGACTGTACAGCTTGAAGATGATAGCTATGTTGTAGAGTTCTGTGGTTACTTCCCTGCTGAGAATCCACAATACACGATAATAGTTTCCATCAATAAGATGGGACTACCCGCAAGTGGTAGTTTGATGGCTGGTGATACTTTTAGACATATTGTAGATACATTAATTACTCACGTAAATATTAATCATTAACAACTTAAAACAATGAAAGCATTTAGAATTTTAGCAGCCCTTATGATGGCTGTTGTGTGTGTTGGTCTATCATCTTGTAGCAAAGACGATGACGAGAAAACGCCAGAGATTAACCAAGCTAATCTGATTGGCAAGTGGCAATCTACTTGGGAAAGAGTACATGAAATTCAAAACGGTAAAGAAGTTACCATTTCAGATGAAGCTTATACTGATGGCTTCTGGGAGTTTAAAGCAGATGGAACATGCCTTCAAGGTGGAGACAGTCAGCTATACAAATGGACTTTGAAGGATAATGAACTGACTATTATTGACGAGCTTAGAGGTTTTACTGACATCTACATTATGAAGGAACTTACTGCCAGTAAATTGGTTCTCGTCTTTGAGGATTGGGATAATACAGATGATGGAGGTGAGGTACTGGATGATGCTACTACCACCACTTATAAGAAGATAAGCTAATTTACATTATTCTATTATTTAAGTGGGAGCAGCATTTGAGGAAACTTAGGTGCTGTTCTTTCTTCTTTGAATAAGAGGTAAATCTGCTTAGGATTTACTATCTTTGCTGAATAAGAGTTCTATAACTTAATTAATAATTAATCTTGGTTTAACATCAAATGTCAACCAAGATGTCAACCAGAGTTTAAGTCTCTTTGGAAGAATGAAGTGAGATGATTCTTATATATGCTGTAAAGTGCTGATATATAGTCTCGTCTTTCGCTCTCTTTAGAAGGATGCTCGAATGGTGGAATGGTAGACACGAAGGACTTAAAATCCTTTGGCCATTGCGGCTGTGCGGGTTCAAGTCCCGCTTCGAGTACGAGCGTCTAGCCAGAAGCCTTGTAAGTCAAATGCTTACGAGGCTTTTTAAATTTATTACAGACAATATATAGAAAAAGTTCATGTTCTCCGTGCGTATATTAGCTTCTCCTACAAAAATACATTTCGATCTTCCATCTTCTACCTTTTTATACTTACTCCCTTAATAGTCAATGTGATGAATGGGTGGAAGATCGCGTTTTTAGTCCGTTTATCTTCCACCTGAATATTAGAGAACCTTATAATCGATAATATGCTGATTTACAATATTAAGAAGCATGTTAATTAACTAAATACGTTGTTTAAAGCATCTTGTTTTCTTTTATTGTTTAGTCGAAAATACTCTGTTCTTTATCCTGTCCCTGCTACCTGTGCTCATGAGCCCACGTATCTGTGCCCATAGGTCCGCATACCGGAGACCATGAGCTCGCGTACCAGGGCTGAGATAAAGATATTGAGATTCATTATAATAGACTTGAATACAATGTCTTAAGAGTAGGGACAAATACAGTTGTTTGGTTTATGATTTGTAAAGAAGAAAAGAATCGTTATGCTCTATCGGGATGGTAGTTGGGATAAGGTTATATTGGTTAAGATCATTTTCTTTTTAATTCCGATCCATAAATTGAGACTGGGATTACGTATCACACTTCTAATGTGAATTACTTTAGTCGGGTTATTGTATTCTCTTTTGAAAATGCTTCTGAGGATCTTTATGCTTTTAGGCTATTGCATGGACTTTCTTGAGATTCTTCTTCTTTTTTATCCCTAAAAAAGTACTACTTTTGTAATAAGCCTTTGTCTTTTTGTAAAAAGGATATTGATACTTTTATATATGTTCTAATTATCAGTGATTTGTATTACTGAGAAATATAATCGACTGTTAAACACACACGCATTAAATATGAAGTTAAAGTTTCTCTTTCTGTTTCTAAGCTATAGCTTATCGATACATTCGCAAAATAACTTATTGTATGCTGACTCGTCAAAAGATTCGCTTTTTTTTGAACAAAAAAAGGCACTGCTTACGGCAACATGGCATAAACCTTTCAGTTATAGCAGTATTCAGAGCAATCATGCTCCTTTAGGCCCCTATATGGGGAATGGAGATGTAGGGGTAGTGGCATTTACATCGGACAATAGTCAGACATTAAAGATATCGAAAGTGGATTTTGTTACGGATGGCTGGACAGACTGGGCAGGCAGTGGTCCGGCTGCTTTGCCCATTGGCGGGGTGAATATCACTGTAAACTCTCCGGTATATTCCGGCTTTGTCACAGTCAACCGGGCGGACCCTTCCGGATTTAGTTATCAGATGGACCAGTTAAATAGTGAGTTACGAATGACTACTGCTACTGCTCAGCAGGTTAAAATGGTCAGTTGGATGGGAGCGAATGAAAATATGATAATAACTGAGTTGACCACCTCTTCAAAAACTCCGGTTCCTATTTCGGTAGATACTTATGCTGATAATCAATCTGCTTCTTATACAACTACAGCACAGGTGAATGGACAAATAGCTCAAGTCACTCGGCAAACGAAGACTGATGCGGTGAGATGGATTTCCTGTGCCGGTATATCCACTAAAATAGTGGGAGTTATGTCTAAACCGGAATGCCTGTCCGAGTCGATGGTCCGATCAAATTTTCAGCTGACAGCTTCCGATACGGTTCTCGTTGTGGTATATGTTTCGGGAGGTGGAAAAGGAAATGATCCGCAACTGCCAACGGCCTATAACAAACTGTTGACTTTAAATAAAGCGGATGTGACTCAATTGAAAATGGCGAAAAAAGCATGGTGGAAAGATATGTGGACCCGTTCGTATGTGGAAACGAATGACGAGTTGTTGAATCGTCACTACTTGTCGTCCATTTATTTACTGGCTTCTGCCTATAACGAACATTCACCGGTATCCGGTGGCATGTATGGAGTCTGGAATATGGATGACAAAATGATGTACCATGGTGATATCCACCTGAACTATAACAGTCAGGCGGGATTCTATAGTGCTTTTTCATCCAATCGTCCAGAAATAGCCTTGCCTTTCTATAAAACGATAGAGTTGCTGATTCCCGAAGGAAGACGGCGGGCAAAGGAAGAAATGGGAATTATGCATCCATCATGGGAAGGAAAGTCTTGCAGGGGAATATTATTTCCTGTGGGGGCCTTGGGTATCGGGGTATTTTATAATTATTATTGGCAACAAACCATGAATGCTCCGTTCAATGTTCCTCTGTTCAGTTGGTATTATGAATACACCGGTGATTTGAACTTTTTACGGTATCGGGCGTATCCTTATATTCGTCTTTGTGGCGATTTTTATGAAGACTATATGCAGAAGGAGACATACGGCAAATCATATCGTTATACCATAACGACAGGAGGACACGAGGATTCGTGGGATCTGAACCCTCCTTCCGATTTAGCTTTTGTGAAACAGACGTTCGGTTTGTTAGTGAGGTACAGTAAGTTGTTGGGAGTAGATCAAAAACGACGGAAGAAATGGAACGACATTTTGTCTCATCTTCCGGAGTATAAGGTGATAATGCCGACCAAAACACCTAATCAAGGCTTGCCTGTCTATGCGAAGAACGAGGCCGGATGGGATTTGCCAAGCCATGCCATACAGCTGCATGCTGCCTATCCCTGTGAAATACTGAATTTACATTCGGACTCTACAGCCTTGCAGATAGCCCGAAACACATTGTATTATTATGAGGTTTCTCAAAAGGGATTTACCAATACGATGAACGAATTGGGATTGAGTGCTTTTGTGATGGGGGCCCGTATCAGATTTGATCCCGATCTCTTATTGGAAAATATGAAGACTTTGATAAAAACGGCCGGAACTAATTTTCTGATTATCGACGGGCATCATTGTACTGAGAAAACTGCTGTTATAGAGACGGTAAACTCAATGATGCTCCAAACGGTGGAGGGTGTCATCTATCTTTTTCCATGTTGGACACAAACACCGGCTGCGTTTACGAGGCTTAGAGCAAAAGGAGCCTTTCTCGTTTCTGCCGATTATGACGGAACGTCAGTGGGCGGTCTGAAAATCTTTAGTGAGAAAGGAGGTATATGCAGACTGAGCAATCCTTGGAGGGGAAGAAAACTTCGGGTTACCGAGAATGGAAAACCTGTCTCCGTGAAAGAACAAAACAATGTCTGTTCATTTATTACCCGAAAAGGAAGCACTTATACGATAGTAGGTCTTTAACGGTAAGAAGCGTCATTCTTTTGTGAGAACAAAAGTGGTACTAATGGAATATAAGTGCTGTCAATCAAAAAAAAGCCGGAATGCAACACGATACATTCCGGCTTTACTTTCCTAATCAAACCTAATCTAACAAACCATTTATGAAGCTGTCCGGCCGCCGATTACCCGCATCGCTGCCGTGTAATATTCACATGGAACGGAAAGCAATATGCTGCCTATACCTTTGTCTTTCATAGCCACTTCGATAGATGCGGCTTTCAGGAGGCTTTTGACACTTGCTACTTCCCATGGACTGCCCGCGAACACTTCAATCTGAGAAATCTTTCTGCTTACTATCATTTGCTCTTAATTGTTTAATGGTTACGGATGCAAATATAGCAGGTTGTTTGTTCATTTAAGAACAATTTCTGTTCAGATTATAACACTTTTGTTGCAAACGTTTGCTCAATTTCGTATTTGATTGTTTTTTGTTGTTTTTGAGACATGATTATTTCTCGTCATTCTTCCGAATTTCCACTCGTCGGATTTTACCGCTAATGGTCTTAGGCAATTCGTCGACAAATTCGATGACGCGTGGATATTTATAAGGAGCTGTGACTTTCTTCACATGATTCTGGAGCTCTTTTACCAGGTCTTCCCCTTTGCGTTCACGATACTCTTTGGCCAGAACGATGGTAGCTTTCACTACCTGTCCGCGTATTTCGTCGGGAACGCCGGTTATGGCACATTCTACTACGGCGGGATGTGTCATCAATGCACTTTCCACTTCGAACGGACCGATACGGTAACCGGAACTTTTGATTACGTCATCGGCGCGTCCCACGAACCATAGATAACCGTCTTCATCTTTCCAGGCTACGTCGCCAGTGTAGTATATTCCGTCGTGCCATGCTTCGTGTGTACGCGAGGCGTCCCGATAGTATTCTTTGAACAGTCCCAGTGGCTTTCCTTTGTCAGTCCGGATTACGATCTGTCCTTGCTCTCCGGCTTCTACCGACCGTCCTTCGTAATCGATCAGATCAACATTGTATTGTGGATTGGGCACACCCATACTTCCCGGTTTGGGTTCCATCCATGGGAAAGTGGCTACTGTCAGTGTAGTCTCGGTCTGTCCGAAGCCTTCCATCAGTTTGATGCCTGTTAACTTTTTGAATGTGTCGAAAACAGCCGGATTCAAGGCCTCACCTGCAATGGTGCAATATTCCAATGACGAAAGGTCATATTTCGTCAGGTCTTCGTGGATGAGGAAACGGAAAATGGTGGGAGGGGCACAGAGTGAAGTGACATGGTAATTTTGTATCTTTTCCAATATATCGGCAGGAGTGAACTTTTCATGATCATACACGAATACATTTGCTCCGGCAATCCATTGTCCGTAGAGCTTTCCCCACACTGCTTTTCCCCAGCCGGTGTCGGCAATGGTGAGATGGAGGCTGTTTTCTTTCAGATTGTGCCAGAAACTACCGGTTACGATATGCCCCAATGGATAAGTGAAGTCGTGTGCAACCATCTTAGGCTCTCCGGTTGTTCCGCTGGTGAAGTACATCAGTGAAATGTCATCATTGGTGTTCGGATGTTCCGGCTTTACGAAAGGCGCCGCATGCTCGATGCCCTGATGGAAGTCATCAAATCCTTCGGGTATTTCGGGCCCTACGCTAACTAAATGCTTTACAGTAGGAGAGTCCGGCATAGCATCTATTATGTGTTTGGTGACCACTTCTTCTCCGGCAGCCACAATCATTTTTATGTCGGCTGCATTGCAACGGTATACAATGTCTTTCTTGGTTAACAGGTGTGTAGCCGGAATAACGACTGCCCCCAGTTTGTGCAGGGCAATGATGCTGAACCAGAATTCATAGCGTCGTTTCAATATCAGCATGACCATATCACCATGTCCGATACCTAGGCTCTGAAAATAAGAGGCTGTCCGGTCAGTATATTGTTTCATATCCGCAAAAGAGAACTGGCGGTGTTCACCTTTGTCATTAGTCCATAATAAAGCTGGTTTGTTTGGTTGTTCGGCAGCCCAGGCATCCACTATGTCATATCCGAAGTTGAAGTTGTCCGGAACGTGTATCTTTAAGTTTTTCACAAAGTCTTCCTGTGAACTGAAGGAAGTTTGAGATAAAAATCTATCTATCATCTTGTTTATTTAAATAATTACATGATTACTGCTAGGAAACGTACTGTTTTCCCGTCGAGTGCTTTCATTCCATGAGGTAGTTTTGAATTGAAATACAGGCTGTCCCCTTCGTTTAATATCAAGTCTTTTCCGTCTATACTGATCATCATGCGGCCTTCAAGTACCAGGTTGAATTCCTGTCCGTTATGACTGTTATAGTGTATCGGCTCGGTGTCGGGTTTGGGTTCGACAGTTACAATGAACGGGTCGGCATTCCGGTTCATAAAACCTGCTGCCAGTGACTGGTATTTATAAGCCTTTGTGCGTTCAATACTGGTTCCTTTTCCTGCACGGGTCAGGAAGTAACTACTCATCTTGGGCTCTTCGCCAAACATCAGAGCGTCGAGAGCGATTCCGTATTTACGTGCGATTTTTTGCAGCATACTCACTGAAATGTCGTAATCTCCCGTTTCCGCGAGGCGGTATTCTTCCGCTGAAATCTCGCAATCACGGGCGATGTCTTCGGCCGTCAGTTCGAGTACGTCACGTAATCCGCGCAGACGTTCTGCTATTTGTTTAATTTGGTCGTCCATATCAATTTTAGTGTTTAGTGATTATTTGTTTTATATTTTGTGATTACAGTGTCCGGCCACTATCTTGATGCTTTCATTGCTTTAATGATGGCAGAGGTAAATCCATTATGCTCCAGTTCGTTGATGCCTTTAATGGTAATTCCGCCGGGTGTAGTCACTTTGTCGATCTCAACGCTTGGATGGGTGTCATTGTTCAGTATCAGTTCTGCGGCACCTTTTACAGATTGGGCAATCATATCCATGGCATCCGATGGCCGGATTCCCATTTCGATGCCCGCTTGCATGGCAGCCTGAATATATTTCAGTACGTAAGCGATGCCGCAGGAAGTCAGGGCGGTAGCCGCTTCCAATTTATCTTCCGGCAAAATCATTGCCATACCCATCTCGCTGAATAGATTGACCATCAGTGTTTCTAATTCTTGGCCGGCATTTCGCGAAGCAATCAGTGTCATGCTCTGTAATTCACTGATAGCTGTGTTGGGGACAATACGGAACATTGGCATTTCAGGTTCTACTACATCATGAGCCAATTGTTCGAAACTGATACCGGCAGCAACAGAGACCAGAATCTGTTTGCTTCTTAGTTTCATTTCTCGGAGTACACCTCTGATCAGCCAAGGTTTCACAGCTAGAATCACGATATCAGCACCAGTAGCAGCTTCAGCATTATTGCGAGTGATAGCAATAGAAGGAAATTCTTTCTTTAGTGCTTCCAGCTTTCCAATGCTGGGGTTGGATACTATTATATCGGAAGCCGGAATCAGCTTACCTTTTGCCAGTCCGCAGGCAATGGAGCCCCCCATATTTCCTGCACCAATGATAGCTACTTTCATATTATATAATTATTTAGTCTGTTTCTGACAAAGGTATAAGTAAAAAGTGAAAATACGAGCAAACGTGGCAGGTATTTTCACTTTTTCACTTTCCTTATAAGGATGCTGATTATTAACCGAGTACTTTTCTTAGCCGGGCGAGGAATTCATCGGCTTCCTCTTTGCTGAGGCAGAGAGGAGGCAACAATCGGATTACGTTCGTACCGCTGGCACCGGTAAATACTTTTTGTTCGTGGATCAGGCGGCTCCGGATTTCCTTTACCGGTTGGTCAAATTCCATTCCGATCATTAATCCGCATCCGCGCACTTCTTTGATTTCCTTGAATTTTTTCAGTTCTTCCAGCAGATAGGAGCCGATGTTGGCTGCATTTTCTACTAAATTCTCCTGTTCGATGACATCCATTACTGCCAATGCAGCCGAGCAAGCCAGATGATTGCCCCCGAAAGTTGTTCCAAGCATGCCATATACGGGTGTAAACATAGGACTAATCAGTACTCCGGCCATCGGGAATCCGTTTCCGATTCCTTTGGCAACTGTAATAATATCCGGTTTGATTCCGGCATATTGGTGAGCGAAGAATTTGCCACTACGTCCGTAACCGCTTTGTATTTCATCCAGAATCAGGATTGTTCCGTGTTCTGTACAGGCTTTGCGGAGCTCTTGCAGGAATTCGGGAGTCGGTATTTTGATACCGCCAACTCCCTGTATGCCTTCAATGATGACAGCACAAACATCTTCTTTTGCCAATTCGGCTTTCGCAGCCTCTATGTCATTTAGCGGAAGGTAGGTGATGTGTCCGTTGGCATTGATCGGAGCTATAATTTTAGGATTATCTGTGGCCTCGACTGCTAGTGAAGTGCGTCCGTGAAAAGCTTTCCCAAAAGAGATCACTTTGGTACGTCCGTTATGGAACGAAGCCAGTTTCAACGCGTTTTCATTTGCTTCGGCACCACTGTTTATCAGGAATAGGGAATAATCTTCATATCCGGATATTTTTCCGAGACGTTCGGCTACCTGTTGTTGCAGCTTGTTGATTACGGAGTTTGAATAGAAGCCCAGGGTTGCCACCTGCTTGCTAATCATGTCAACATAATGGGGATGAGCATGTCCGATAGAGATAACGGCATGGCCTCCATAAAGATCCAGGTATTCGGTTCCATTCTCGTCCCAGACGTGACAACCCTTTCCTTTTATTATGTTTATATCGAAAAGTGGATATACATCAAATAAGTTCATTGTTTCTTCTTAGAATGCAGAGGGCTTGAGGCGCAGGCCTACCGTTTCCTCCAGGTTAAACATCAGGTTCATGTTGTGGACAGCCTGTCCGGATGCACCTTTCAATAAATTGTCGATGCAAGAAATGATCAGTAATTTATCGCCGTGTTTTTCCAGGTGAATCAGACATTTATTGGTATTTACTACCTGTTTGAGGTCTATGTTTTTATCAACGATGTGGACAAACGAATCTTTGGCATAATATTCCTCATACATGCGTACGATCTCTTCCAATGCTACTTTTGTTTTCACTACCAAGGTGGCAAAGATGCCGCGGGGGAAATCGCCGCGATAAGGGATAAAATCAATTTCCGCATCAAAACTGTTCTGGAGTTGTTTCAGTGATTGCTTGATTTCAGGAACGTGCTGGTGTTCGAAAGCTTTGTATACACTCATATTGTTGTTACGCCAGCTGAAATGACTGGTTGCACCGGGTTTTACTCCCGCTCCCGTGCTTCCTGTAATGGCGTTTACCATTACGTCCTCATTTAGCATCAGGTGTTTTGCCAGTGGGAGCAGTCCCAGCTGGATGCAAGTTGCGAAACATCCTGGATTAGCCACATGCTTTGCTGTGCAGGTTGCACGACGATTTAGTTCCGGTAGACCGTATATGAAGTCATGATCCGGTGAAGCTATGCGATAATCCATTGAAAGGTCTATAATTTTCAGTTCCTCCGGGATATTATGGCTTTCCATAAATTTCTTCGTATCCCCATGGGCTGTACAGAAGAACAGTACATCGATGTCTTCCAACGGAAGTTCGTCTGTAAAAGTCAGGTCACACTCTCCGTAAAGTCCCTCGTGTACATCAGTAATTTTGTTTCCGGCGTTACTGGTACTGTTGATAAATACGATTTCAGTCTCGGGATGATTGATAAGCAGGCGGATAAGTTCGCCTGCTGTATATCCTGCTCCACCAATGATTCCTGCTTTTATCATACCTCTTCGTCCTTATGGTTAGCATAGTAAACACGTAGTGGGGTAGAAGTCACCTTGATGAAGCCTTTTGCATCTTCGGCCGTCCAACCCTTTTGCATTTCTCCATATTCACCAAACTTGGTCTTTACCAGGTCGTCTTGTGATTCTACACCGACAGTAGAGAATGACAACGGACGGAGCTCAAGGATGGCTGTACCGTTCACATTACGTTGTGATTCTTGAAGCATTGCTTCGATATCACGCATCACCGGTTCCAGGTATTGGCTTTCATGAAGGAACATACCATACCAGTTAGCTACCTGATCTTTCCAATATTGTTGCCATTTGCTCAATGTGTATTTCTCAAGGAAACGGTGTGCACCGATGATCAACATTGGAGCGGCGGCTTCGAATCCTACACGTCCTTTGATACCGATGATAGTATCACCTACATGCATATCACGGCCAATACCGTAAGCAGCACCTATCTCTTCCACTTTCTGGATGGCGGCAATTTTATCTTCGAACACTTCTCCATTCACGGCGTGAAGTTCACCATTCTTAAATTCAAGGCGCAGAAGTTCACTTCCCTCTTTCGTTACTTGCTTCAGGTAGGCCGTTTCGGGCAATCCTTGTGCACTGTCCAGAATTTCTCCGCCGCAGATTGAAGTCCCCCATAGTCCGACATTATAAGAGTATTTTAGTTTTGTAAAGTCTGCTTCGAAGCCATTTTTGTTCAAGTAGTCGATTTCTTCCTGACGGCTGAGTGCCATATCGCGGGTCAGCGTAATAATTTCTACGCCCGGAGTCATGACAAGGAATGTCATGTCGAAACGAATCTGGTCGTTACCGGCCCCTGTCGAACCGTGTGCAATGGCTTCCGCGCCAATCTCTTTCGCATAGCGTGCGATGGCCAATGCCTGGAAAATACGTTCGGAGCTGACAGAAATAGGATAGGTACCGTTACGTAGTACGTTACCGAATATCATATATTTCAAACTTTTTTCGTAATATTCCTGAGTGACGTCGAGTGTGACATATTTCACAGCACCCAGTTTGTAGGCATTCTCTTCATTCTGTTTCAGTTGTTCTTCGCTGAAGCCACCTGTGTTGGCACACGCTGCATACACTTCATATCCTTTTTCCTTGGCCAGGTACATTACAGTGAAAGAGGTATCGAGACCTCCGCTGAATGCAACCACTACTTTCTTTTTCTGTTCCATAGTGCTGTATATTTTAAATGTTATTTCTTTCTTGTTCTTTTTTTATGTTATGCGGATCTGTCGGATCATATAGCATAGCGGTGCAGATGCAGAATTTACGGTCCTTCGCCATCAGTATTTCATGGTTTATGCACCCTTCACATCCTTTCCAAAAGGCTTCGTCGTCGGTCAGCTCGTTAAAAGTGACCGGTACATATCCCAATTCCGTATTCATTTTCATCACGGCTGCGCCGCTGGTCAGACTGAATATTTTAGCTCTGGGCCATCGTAAACGAGCCAATTGGAAAGAGGCTTGTTTGATACGTTTGGCCAGTCCTAATCCTCGGAAGTCAGGGTGTACGATCAATCCTGAAGTAGCAACGTATTGCTTGTTTCCCCATGATTCAATGTAGGTAAATCCGGCAAATACATCTCCGCAAAGAGCTATGATTGCTTTTCCTTCTTTCATTTTGGTGGCTACGTACTCGTGTGTACGTTCTGCTATTCCGGTTCCGCGTACTTTTGCTGCGTTTCTGATTGTCTCCAAAATAGTGTCAACGTAAACCTCATGCGAGGCGTCGGCTACCATAACATCTATTTGTTGAGTGTCCATTGTTGATTTAGTGTAGAGTATAATTGTTGTTAGTTAGTTGATATTCGGAATAATGAGAGACAAGAAATGTCGTACGGCAGTGGGCGTTGCCCCTTCACGTAGTACCAACATAATGGTATCGTCTCCGGCAATTGTTCCCAAAATGGTGTCAGATTCACGGTTGTCGATGTCGTAAGCCATGCTGCTGGCATAGCCGGGGCGAGTTTTGATTACTGCGATATTTCCGGAAAACTGAAGGGAAATGAAGCCATTGTTCATCAACATTTCACTGGCACTCTGGTCGCCGACACGTTTGTACATGATGTCGTTGGGCAATACATATACATATTTTCCGTTCATGCTGGCAGCTTTGGCCACTTTCAGTTGTTTCAGGTCACGTGAAAGAGTAGCTTGTGTCAGTTCAAATCCTTCCTGACCTAATTCTTGCAAGAGTTCTTCCTGTGAACCTACTTCCTTACTGGAGATAATCATTTTGATGGCGTCTAACCGGTTTGCTTTCTTCTTCATCTTGTATAATTATTCTAAGAATGGCGCAAAAGTATGCAATATTTTGGAAATAGTATGCATAAAAAGCTGTTTTTTTACTCTTTTTATACATAAAAATAGCATGTGATGTAGAAATATGCAGAATTTGGATTGGAAGTGATATATAATTTAGGGGGGAGTAATTTTTTGGGTGAAAGTAAAAAGAGGAATTTAGATTGATCCGGGAATTCTCTCAGAATTTAGGTATGATCCCAAATTTTCAAACTGAGCTACAATCCGTTAATTTCGATTCTTTTTCTTAAAAACAAACAAGCCACTCAAATAGAGTGGCTTTTTT
>OATW01000096.1_pt1 | contig 44699 bp, 38 predicted proteins | sample 1476091 | NCBI WGS metagenome assembly OATW01 (sample SAMEA2579991, study PRJEB22360) | human gut metagenome | biome: human gut; feature: human-associated habitat; material: faeces | place: Denmark | collected 2008/2010 | reverse complement strand
GGGCCCGCTGCCCATACCCGAACCCATGGCCGTCAGACCGGATTCGCCGCGCACCATGGAACTGCTCGCCCTCCCGTTCGCATGGCTGCCCGACGAGATCTGGGCCCGCTACCCGCATGAGACGGACCCGGGGTATGCGACCCGCGTCACCGTCGCCCTGGACGCGATGGGCCTGCTCGCCGACACGGGGGACGGCGTCTGGTTGTTTTGCTTCAATGTTTGTTCGACAGGTTCGGCAGTGTTTTTCCGTAGTGTGGGCTGATGGTTTTCCCCGGTGTCGTCATCGTTTCCCGGTGATGTGAGAGGCATCGGTGCCGCGGCCTGTATATTCCCGAGTTGCCAATCGGTTTTGATTCGGCCGGTTGCCGCCGGCCGGCGCTCGGGAAGGAAAGGAACATGGCGATACCGATGCCCATTGTGCAAGATATCAGGAGACTCGACCGGCAGGGAATGTCGCGCGCGCAGATAGCGCGTCGTCTGCATGTGGATCGCGGGACGGTCGCGAAGTACGCGGATATGGAGGATTGCTCGCCCAAGCCGAAGGCGGATCGCAGGTACGGGTCGAAGATCGACCCGTACGCGCATCTGGTGGACGAGTGGCTGGAGGCGGATCGGATGCTGCCCAGGAAGCAGCGTCACACGATCAGGCGCGTGCACGACCGTCTGCTGGCGGAGACGGACTACGACGGCGAGTATTCGACCACGATGCGTTACGTGCACCGGTGGCGCGAGGCGAACCGCGGCATGCCGGATCGCGAGGGGTACGTGCGGCTCGAGTGGGCGGCGGGCAGCATGCAGGTCGATTTCGGCATGGCCCGGGCCCGGATCGCGGGCGAGATGGCGGACGTGCATTGCCTGGTGGCCTCGTTGCCGTATTCGAACATGCGGTTGTGCGTGGCGTTGCCGGGCGAGAACGCGGAGTGTCTGTGCCATGGCCTGATGCTCGTGTTCGAGCATATCGGGGGTGTTCCTCCCGTGATCGTGATGGACAACGCGACCGGTGCCGGCCGGCGCAACGCGAAGGGCGAGGTCGCGTTGACCGGGGTGTTCTCCGCGTTCGTGGCGCATTACCGGCTCGAGGTCCGGTTCTGCAACCCGTATTCGGGCAACGAGAAGGGCAGCGTGGAGAACGCGGTCGGGTTTTTGCGGCGCAATCTCATGGTGCCGCCCATGCGCGCGGAATCGTACGGGCAGTTGAGCCGTCTCCTGCTGGAGCGGTGCGACGGGCTCGCCAGGGACTCGTATTGCCCGAGGTTGCTGGACGTGCCCGTGGCCGAGGTGTTCGACGAGGAGAGGGCCGCGTTGATGCCGTTGCCGTCCACGGCGTTCGACCCGGTTCGCTGGGAAAGCCGGACGGCCGACAAGTACGGGCTGGTCGACATCGACTCGAACCGGTACCTCGCCGGCCCCGATTCGGCGCGTTCCAAGGTGCTGGCCGCGATCCGGTGGGACACGGTCACGCTCGCATCGCCCGCCACCGGCGAGCTCCTCGCGGAATATCCCAGACAGTACGGACGGTCGCGCAATGTGGAGGATCCCGCGCTCGTGCTTCCCCGGCTCGCGGTCAAACCCCGCGCGTGGCGGGAAAGCTCGATCCGCCCGGACGTGCCCGACGATATACGCGCGTGGCTTGATTCCATGGACGAAAAGACGTTGAGGGAGAGCCTCAAAGCGATCGGGGACGCGTGCCGGGCGGCCGGGTTCGATCCCGCGATGCAGGCGTGCGGCGAGATCCTGCGCTCGAACAGGGACATGGGCCTGCACGCGGACTCGCTCACCCCTATCGCGTTGCGCATGCGCGACGGCGAGTGGGAATACCCCGGCGGGATCGAGGAGCCCGACCTGAGCGGCTACGACCGGTTCATCACCGGCACGGACGACGGAGGGGAAGAACGGTGAGCGTCAGACCCGATCCGGTGATCCCGGAGACCCGCCGCCGTCGCGCGTCCACGACCGAGAAGAGCGAGAGGATCCTGAAGATGAGCCGCAGCCTGACCCTGACACGCAGCGTGCTCGCGGGCACGCTCGCCGAGGCCACGCCCAACCAGCTCGACTTCATCGAACGCTGGTTCACGGCCGAACTCGACTCGCGCGAGCGATCCAAACGCCTGCGCCTGCTCAAACAGGCCGGCTTCCCCGCCGACAAGACCCTCGACGGCTATGACTGGACCAACCTGAAGATGCCCGCCGACTGGGGGCGCGCGCAGCTCGAGAACCTCGACTTCGTCGCCGGATGCGAGGACCTCGTGCTCTACGGGCCCGTCGGCACCGGCAAGAGCCACCTGGCCATCGCGATCGGACGGCTCGCCTGCGAGCGGGGCGTCCCGGTGCGCTTCTTCACCGCGACCGGACTGCTCATGCGTCTGCGCCGCGCCCAGCAGGAGAACCGGCTCGACCGGGAACTCGCGAGCATCGGCAAGGCCCGACTTCTCATCATCGACGAGTTCGGCTACCTGCCCATAGACGAGGAGGGCAGCAGGCTCCTCTTCCAGATCATTTCCGATTCCTACGAGACAAGGAGCATCATCTACACCACCAACATCGAATTCAGCGGATGGGGACGCGTGCTCGGCGACAAGAACATGGCCGCCGCCCTCATCGACCGCACCGTCCACCACGGACGGCTCATCAGATTCGAGGGCCGCTCCTACCGAAGCGAACACGCCCTCATGACCAAATAACCAACACAACGCAGACAGGCAGCGGCCGATACCGCACACCCTGCGGAAAACCCGCTGCCTACACTGCGGAAAAACACCGCTCACAAAGCGGACGCCAACTTGCTAAAACACAGCGAGATATCCCGCGATCCGCAGGCTGTGGATGGACGCGTGGGAACGGTTCATACCGTTCCTGGACTATGACGTGGAGATCCGGCGCGTGATCTGCACGACCAACGCCATCGAATCGCTCAACGCGAGATTCAAGCGCTCCATCCGCGCCCGCGGCCACTTCCCCGACGAGCAGGCCGCGCTCAAGTGCATGTACCTGACCGTCCGCTCGCTGGACCCCACCGGCAAGGGACGGATACGATGGAGCGCGCGCTGGAAGCCCGCGCTCAACGCCTTTGCCATCACCTTCGCCGACCGCTGGCCAAGCGAGGGAACACAACAATGAAAACGCCAGTTACACACTTAACGAGACAGGCCCACTGGTTTTACCGGATCCGGCAAAGTGGACGGTATCAGTGGCAATGTGGATATGAATGCGTTTGGGAACAGGGAGTATGTGAATGACGGGAGTAGTAATGATTTACAAGCGGCCATTGATGTACGCAAGATGACTGCAGTTGCCATTCCGAATGGCAATTATTACATCAATGTTCGTTCCAAAGTCGCGTCCAGCGTTGATATTCCTGGTGGAAGTGCCGCAGATTCCACCGCCATTCAGTTGTATTCCGGCAACAGTTCCAAGGCTCAGCAGTTCACTTTTACTAGGCAGTCTGATGGGAGCTATGAGATCGTCAATGTGAATTCCGGCAAGGCTTTGGACGTGCGTAATGGTGTTGCTGAGAATAACGCTGTAGTGCAACAGTATTCTCGAAATAATTCCCGTGCTCAGCGATGGTTTATTCGTGATTCCGGAGCGGGATATTATTTGCAGTCCGCTCTCGGTAATTGGGTTCTGGATTTGAGTGGCGGAAATACTGCGAATGGTGCTGCGATTCGGCTGTATGCGCCCAATGGCACTGCTTCACAGCTGTTTGTTGTTTCGTCAAGCGATGTCAATATAGCTACTGGAGTGTCGATAATTATCACTTCGGTTGCGAATAAAAAACTTGTCACGGATGTGACGGGTGCGTCAACGGCGAACGGGGCGCGAGTTCAGCTTTATTCAAGTAATAATACGAACGCCCAGAAATATCGATTTGAATCAATCGGCAACGGAACTTATAAGATTATCAATGCTAGTTCGGGCAAGGTGCTGGATGTGGCTGGCGGATCCACTGCTAATGGGGCGTCATTGCAGCAATATACGAGTAACAATACTGTTGCTCAGCAGTGGACGGTGCGGAATTACGGCAGCGGCAAGATTGCGCTGGTGTCGGTGAACGCCAACAAAGCTGTCGATATTCCAGATGGCAATGCCGTGCAGCAGGCTCAGTTGCAGCTTTATTCGCCGAATGGCACCGTTGCTCAGCAATGGACGGTCGCAAAGGCGCCGTTGACGTTGCGCGAACGTTTGAACGAAACCGCAGCCAAGCATAGGCAGGATCTGCCGGATGGCACCTACACGTTCGGATCGAAGCTTAATACGTCCATGAAGATGGATGTAAGCGGCGCTTCCCGTTCAAATTATGGAAACGTGCAGATCTGGGCGGGTAATGGAACCAATGCTCAGAAGTGGAAAGTGACGCATGATTCCAACGGGTATGTGACCTTGACCAGTGTGAACTCCGGCAAAGTGTTGGATGTGAATGGCGGCGTATCTGCCAGCGGAACCAACGTGCAACAGTACGATTCCAATGGAACATACGCTCAGAAGTGGATAGCAGTCAAGAATTCCGATGGCTCATACACGTTCCAGTCGGCGCTCGCGGAAAACAAAGTTCTTGATGTTTCGGGTGCTTCTACCTCGAATGGTGCCAATGTGCAACTGTATACCGCAAATGGCACGAATGCTCAAAAGTGGGTGAAATAGCAGACAGGTTAACCAATAAGATATGGCTGAGGACAAGTATCTTTTTGCTCTCAGCCATATTTGGAATCTGTGCTATTTCTGGCGCCGCATCATGGCGAATTGATTGGCGTCAATGATGAATGCTTTGCGGTCGTTTTTGGCCATGACATCGAGGATGATGCCGGTGATGAACAATAGCAGTCCGGCAATGACGAGCATGACAGCGCCGATAAGCGTGGGGAATCGCGCCACCATGCCAGTGTGCCAGAAATCCACGGTCACGCTGCCGCACAGCACGATGCCGATGATGCCGAGGATGGCGCCAAGTCCGCCGAAAAACGGCAGCGGCTTGTATTCGCGAATCATGCGGAAAATGGTGCCCATCACCTTGATGCCGTCACCCACGGTGTCGAGCTTGCTGACCGAACCCTCGGGGCGGTCCCGATACTGAATCGGCATCTCAAACAGGCGCAGATTGTTGTTCAACGAGTGGATGGTCATCTCGGTCTCAACCTCGAAGCCGCGCGAAAGCACCGGATAGGTTTTGACGAACGTGAACGAGAAGGCGCGGTAGCCGGTCATGATATCGGTGACGTTCGCGTGGAACAAGCCATTGATGGAATCACGCACGAGACGGTTGCCGAAGTTGTGGAACGGACGCTTGTTCTCTTGGAAATAGGTGGAGCTCAAGCGGTCGCCGATCACCATATCGTAGCCTTCGAGCACCTTATCCACCATGGCAGGTGCCGCGTCTGCCGGATAGGTGTCATCGCCATCTGCCATGACGTACACGTCGGCGTCGATGTCTTCGAACATGGCGCGAATCACGTTGCCCTTGCCCTGTCGTGGCTCCTTGCGGACGATTGCGCCCTCGCTGGACGCGATTTCCGCCGTGCGGTCGGTGGAGTTGTTGTCATACACGTAAATGTCGGCATTCGGCAGTGCTGTTTTGAAATCGCGTACCACCTTGCCGATGGTGACTTCCTCGTTGTAACAAGGTAAGAGGACGGCGACGGAGGCGTTCAGGTTCTTAGACATGCTATTTACTATATATGGCTCTTGTGTTGTTTTCGTGGGTGTCGGTTCGTCGGTGAGCCGTTGAGTTCCAGGGTGTGAAGGGGCGCTTCCTGTAGGTTTGTTTTTCGACCAAGAAATACAACCGAAGAAAGCGCCTTGGTTGAAGAGGATATTCAAGCGATTGCTGAACGTCAATGGCATGGTCGTCGAGGATGTGTCGTTGGACGACTCGCCGCTGCGCCCGGCGCCGGTCCTGGTGGCCCGGGTGCAGTGCAGGAAGGCGGCGCTCAGGTGCTCGCGCTGCGGACGCAAGGCGCCCGGGTACGACAACGGCGGGGGCGAGCGGCGTTGGCGCCACCAGGACTTCGGCTGCTTCCGCGTCGAACTGGCCGGACCGGTTCCACGCGTGGCGTGCGCGGAGCACGGGGTGGTGGTGTCGCGCGTGCCGTGGGCGGAGCCGGGCAGCCGGTTCATGCATGACTTCGAGACGCAGTGCGCGTGGCTGATGACGGTCGCCAACCAGAAGACCGTGTCCGGCTTCCTGCGCGTGGCGTGGCGGACCGCCGGCGAGATCGCGCGCAGGGTCGCCGACCGGCTGGAGGCGTCGATGCCGTCGATGTTCGACGGACTCACGGCGATCGGCGTGGACGAGACGTCGTACCGCAAGGGCCACACGTACATCACCGTCGTCGTCGACCACGAGCGCAAGCGGGTCATCTGGGCGCACGACGGACACGGCAAGGAGATCCTCGACCTGTTCTTCCAGCGGTTGACGCCGGAGCAGCGCGCGTCGATCAGGATCGTCACCGGCGACGGCGCCAGGTGGATCGACTCGTCCGTGGCCGAGCACTGCCCCAACGCCGAGCGCGTGCTGGACTCGTTCCACATCGTCTCCTGGATGGAGCTTGTCAAGTTGTTTGTGTTTGGGGTGTGTTTTATAAATAAGGTTCCATTCGTTCGGGGTATGCGGCCGCGAGTTGGGCGAGGGCCTGTTTCCAGTTGGTCGTCATGCGCCCCTCGATGAGCCTTCCCTCGCTTTTGCGCCTGGTTGTGTTGCCGTTTTCGGCGCGTCTGAGACTGCGTTTGTCCTCGATGTCGCGGATCGCCAGCCAGAACAGCTTGACCACGGCCTGGTCGTTGGGGGAACCGGCCGCGGTCGCGGCTGACCTTGCGCAGCCGGTAGTTGAGCGATTCGATGCTGTTGGTGGTGTACACCACCCGGCGGAGCATGGGCGGGAACCGCGGGAACGGGACGAACCGGTCCCACGAGCGTTTCCACGTGGCGGCCACCGACGGGTATCTCCGGCCGAGCCCGCTTTCCGCGAACTCGCCGAGCGCCTTTTCCGCGGCCTGCCCGTTGGGCGCGCAGTACACGCTCCCGAGCGCCGCGCACACCCTCTTCCTGTCGTGGTCGGCGACGAACCTGTTGGCCGCGCGTATCAGGCGCACCACGCAGGTCTGCACGATCGCCTTGGGCCACGTGGCCTCCACGGCCTCGGGCAGGCCCTTGAGCCCGTCGCAGCACACGATCAGCGCGTCGGCCATGCCCCGGTTGGCCATCTCGGCGCACACGTGCGCCCAGAAGGAGGCGCCCCCGTCGTCCTGGACCCATACGCCAGGCACATGCTTGAACCCGTCCATGTCGACGCCGATGGCGATGTGCGCCGCCTTGGGCGGCACCCTGCCGTTGTCGCGCACCTTGACCCTGACGGCGTCCAGGTACAAGACCGGACAGAACTCGTCCAGCGGCCGCTCCTGCCATTCGAGCACGGCGTCGCTCACCGCGTCGGTGATGTTGGATATCGTCTCGGGGCTCAGGTCCGCGCCGATCGTCTTCTCAAGGTGGTGCTGGATGCCGCGCACCGTCATGCCGCCCGCGTACAGGGATATGATCATCTCGTCCAGTCCGCCCAGCCTCCCGGAACGCCTGGGCACCAACCTCGGGGCGAACGAGCTGTACCTGGACCCCCCTCCCGTGGGGACCCTGCGCGGCCGCCTCTCCCACCGGCGTGGACAGCGTCTTGGGACACGAACCGTTGCGCGAGTTCGCATGCCCGCCGCCCGCCTTCGACCCCCCGTCGCCGGGCGCGTAGCCCAGATGCGGCGTCGTCTCGGTCTGCAGGCCGCGTTCCAGGGCGACCCTCGTGAGCTCGCCCGGCAGACCGCCGTCGCCGGTGAGCTCGATCCGCCCGCCGTCTATCCGTTCGAACAGGGGATCCAGCGCTCCCGACGCGACCAGCGAGTCCACCAGGGGCCGCGAATCCGTCACGGCGCCATTGTCATTCCCGGCCACATCGCCGGCCATAGGCTTCACTGCCTCGGTCACCATGATCGTTTCCTTTCCATCAGATGATCCCATACACAAACAATTAGACACCCTCCCTGGATGGGCGACGCCCTCGACCAGGTGCGCAAACGACTGTGGAACCAAGCCCGGCGCGAAGGCGACAAGAAGACGACCGGGACGATGCGCGGCCTGAAATACGCTCTGCTCAAGAACCCCGACGATCTGACCGACCGGCAGAACACGGCCCTCGCCACGCTCGGGGACGTCGATCCCAGGGGCCAGCTCTACCGCGCCTGGCAACTCAAGGAACTCCTCAGGACCCTCCTGCGCCAACCCGTCGAACAGGCCGAAGCCGAATTGAAACGATGGATCGGCTGGGCGTCCCGCTGCCGCATACCCGAAGTCACGGACTTATGCGGGAAGATCAGACGCCGCCGCGACGACATCCTGCGCACCATCCGCCTGGGCTACTCCAACGCCAGGCTCGAAGCGTTCAACAACAAAATCAAGGTCACCATACGCATGGCCTACGGCTTCCGCGACACCGACAACCTCATCGCCATGATCAAACTCCGATGCAGCGGCCTACCGATCCACCTGCCAGCACCCATCCCCTAACCCACGAAAACAGCAGAAGCCTCCTATAATTCTGTATTGGTCTTTTTCATTGATTATGATTAAAGTTCGCAAGAAGATTTGAATCCCATTCCTGATGTCGAATAGAGGCTTTACATGGCGGAAAATAAGGTGAAAAGAAAGCATCTAGTCTATGTTGACGTACTGAATATTATGTCGTGCTTCGCTGTGGTCATGCTGCATGTTTCTTTGAATGTTTTCAATCCCTCCGACACTTACTGGACGCAAGCGGTTTTATTTCAGGCGATTGCCATTTTCGCTGTTCCGATTTTTTTCATGATTAGTGGTATGAACCTTATTGGTTATGCTGATAAATACGATACGAAAACATTTTTTAAAAAGAGACTGTGGCGTGTAGGTCGTGCGCTCATTCTGGCAAGTGTCTTCTGCTATATCTTATTCTGCATATTTCCGTTCTCTTTTTATGGCGCCGACCAGTATGCGAGCGGAATTGGTGTTAGGGATTTTGTATCGCGTTTTTTAACGAATTCAATAAACGACATTTATTGGTTTTTGTACACAATAATTTATCTATATATGTTAACGCCGTTGTTGACTCAGATACGAAATAATAAAAAAACTCTGCAATATTTGATTGTGCTGCAGTTTGTTATTAGCATTTTAATTCCGTTAATTGAACGATTTGGCGTACCTAAAAAATATTTCGGAACCCTTTTCAATTGGCCGCTGTTCTCTTCAAGCGCATTGCTTTATTTTTTGTTGGGATTCTATATCGCCAATTACCTGTGGAAGCTTCCTCCCCTTTGGCTTGCAGGAATCATTTGTGTAATTTCAGCTGGAGCGATGTTTTTCGGTGGTTTGTACACTAACGGATACTTCGCAGTACGCGATGTTGAATACCATAGCTACGTGATTAGTGCTTCCTCTCCATTGTGTGTTATTGAGGCGGTTGCATTGTTCCTATGTGCCATGCAAGTGGAACAGCGTTTGCGGGAGATGTCTCCTACGGTTTTGCATTGTATCCGCGAGGTTTCCGGTGCATCCCTTGGCGTATACCTTTTCCATATTTTAGTGATTAATTGGATGGGAAAGCGCAATTGGGGCAATGTATCTCAATTCTGGGGAGAACATATGGGAGTACGAGCCATGGTTGTATATTTGGTTACGTTGATTGTCGTTGTCATATGTAGACATATTCTGATGCAGATTAAGAAAATATTTACTAAGCGGAGGCCTGATTGTGTTGCCTGAAATAGTATTGCACGGAGATGAGAAGAAACGATTTGCTGGATGGGGATTCCCAGTGGTACTGGGTTTTGTCTTCGCTTGTGGAACGAATGCTTCGACTGATGCGATAGTTCCATTTGATCGTCCGTATTTTTATGCGCAGTGGCTGCTCTTTGCAGTTCTCTTCCTCGCGTTTTTTCAGATTGGTTTCAAAATCGTTCAGATGGGAGCATCTGACGGTTTAACGAAGCAGGCTTCGAAGACGAATGCATTTTCGAATAAGTTTTTGTTGCTTCGATTTGAGTATGGCCAATCAAAAAAGTCCAAGTTCAAAGATTCTTTGAGAATCTTGGCTGCTTGGCTGCCGTATATTGTTTTGCTCTATCCAGGTGTTTTGTATTGGGATACCGGAGATCAAGTCGCGCAGTTCTTCGGAATCTCCGCTTTCGGGCAGAAGCCGGGCAAGATCTGGGATCACCATCCTTTCTTCGATACCTATCTATACGGAGGGTTCATTTGGCTTGGTCATGCAATTACCGGTAGCTACAATGTGGGGATTTTCCTATATGCCATTGCACAATGTGTTTTTGTTGCCGTCGCACTTGCGTGTTGGTTGAGTTATTTGAAGGAACGTGGCGTCGGACGAGTTCCGTTGAAAATATGCGCCATGTTCTTCTGCTTCTTCCCGATCTTCCCTATAGCGTTTATGAGTCTGTCGAAAGACATCACTCATGCCGCGTTCTTTATCGCATGGCTTCTGATGTTCATGCGCTTGGTTGACACGAAACTTGAAAAAATCAAGCAGCCTTCTTTCTTCTTTGGTTTCTTGATTCTCGGGCTGTGCTCTTCCCTGAGCAAGAAAATGGGAATGTATATCATTCTATTCTGTTTGATTATCCTCGTCTTTGGAAAATTTAGGATACGATTCAAGGCAGTGGTTGCGGGGATTGCCGCATTTCTTTTTGCAATCGTCAGTATCGTTCTGCCTAATTACTACTATCCGAGGGCGAATATCGTTCCTGGAGGTGGACAGGCTGCATTCGCGATGCCGATTGAACTCTTAGGACGTTCGGCTCACGCGTATCCTCAGGATGTTACCGATTCGGAAAAGAAAGCCATTGAATCATATCTGGTATATTCTTGGGATCAGATTAGCACGCAATACAATCCGTATATTGCCGATCCTGTTACGGGATACAAGTTACGCAAAGGGGCTTCTACGCCGGATTTCCTCAAGGCATGGTTAAAGATTGGTTTGAGGCATCCAATGACATATCTCAATGGTTTTGTCTGTCTTGAATCTGGATGGATCTCCTTTTCCGGAAATGATAAATCTTCTGTTTCCTATAAGGATGTAAAGAAATCGGTACAATATCCAGTGCAGTTGCAAATGGATGCCAGCGTATACACTGTCGCGAATGAAGACACTCTCGGCAAGCTAATTCCCAATAAAGACAAGAATTGGGCACAGGAAATAGTCGACAGCATTACTTCTATACTGAAATCGATTCCTGTGGTGAATGTTCTTACCTATGTGGCTTTTTGGGCATCGGTATTTCCTACGTTTATCGCTTACCTGCTATGGCGTAAGCGTAAAGAATATGTAACAGCTAAAACGATGTTCCAATTGCTGCCTTACTTCGTATCGGCAGCTTCGCTTTTCGTCTATCCTGTGTCCCGTGTAACGGGAGGTAGCCATGGTGGAGATGCTACGAGATATATGTTCCATGCATTGTTGCTTGCGCCTATCGTGATAGGGCTTTTGCTCTCGCTAAAGAAAAAGCCCCAAAAAGAAAAAAAATAGATGGAGTCCCTACCAAGGACAATCGGGATAACGTAAGGGCGAATCATCTCGCCCTTACGTTATCTCGATTGTCTTACCGCCTGCCGCGTGCTACGCGCGCGATGGCCTTCAACGCATCACGACGCCTCGAACCAATCGGCATCAATGGGTCGATGAACTTGCGGATCGGATTGTCCTCTCCGACCGCACGCTCATGTTTCGGCAGGAAGACATCCTCCGGGATTTGCGGCTCGTTCGCCAGCACCACGCGCTTGATCAGACGTTCGTAGAACGGTGTTTCGCGGGCATAACGCCAGTAGATCGAGGCGTAATCGCAATCCGGATCCACCCACGGCTTCTGGTAGCCGGCATAGTGGATGATCTGCGGATTGCTGCGCGACTTCATGTATGCGTCGTAGATATCGTTCGGTGACTGGGTGAACAGGTTGCCCACACGTCCGCCGCAGTCGTGCAACACGTTCCATTCCCATGGCAGATACAGCACGTTACCTTCGCAGTGTGCGTTGAGCACATCCTGGTCGTTGTAGATGAACTCGTCATTCGATGCGTAAGCGAGCCATTGCTCGATGGTGTAATGCTCACGCATCGCCTTGGTATTGAGCACCAGCACACCAGCCTGGAAGTAATCGTAGGGGTTCTGCATCTTCAGCACGGTCTTCGCATAATTCATACGCTTACCATGCTTTACGTTCAAATTGCCAAGGAAATCGATATCGCGCACTGCGCCAAGCAGCTTGCCCTGCAAATCGATGTTGTAGAGCTTTGCGATATCACCGTTGATGATGATGTCGGAATCAAGGTACAGCACCTTGTCATAGAACGGCAGGAGCTTTTGAATCAGGAAACGATAGTATGTTTCCACACTGATATGGGCGTTGTTGGTGGAAAGCTCATATCCGGCAAGTTCGCGGTCCACGTTGGTGAATCGCAGATTCATGTTCGGGAACTGTTTGAAGAACCCGCGCATACGTTCCTGCTTGTCCCAAGCGATGTTGCGCTGCAGTACGGTGACATCGTAGAAATAGCTCGGATCAGCGTTCTTCATGGCCGAATACACGGTGGTAGTCAGCTGTGGCACATAGTTGTCATCTGCTGCGTACACCACCGGAATGATCGGCTTGTCGGTGATATCAAGCGGTTTAAGCTGCTCGGCTGGCTCTGGATTGGTGAAGTGCACGCACTGCAGCTCCTTGAACTTCCAGTTGGATCCGATGCGCTTGTGATGCATGAGATAGATATTCAGCAGGCGTTCGGAAAGATGGCCTGGCGTACGCAGTGCCTCTTTGCTGTACGTGCTGTAATCGGTGTTCTTATCGAATTCCTCGAGAATCGGGAACATCCATTCACAATAATCGAAGAAGATTTCCTTCTTCATGATGAACATGTTGCAGAAGCATGCCTTGTTGCCGTTGAAGAAATCCTGCGCATCCTCCTTATAATCGGGATACATGGCGCACAGAATCTGGTAGCAACGCTTCAAATCGTCATCATGCAGCAGAGGAGCAGCCTCCCACAGAGCGCGTGGGCTTCCATACTTGTTGATGATTACATCCAGATTGCCGAACGGTGTGGTGATGACGTCATACTGTTTGACCACGCGGGCGATGTTCTCATCGTCCAGACCGTACTTCTTCTCAGCCTTGGCGTCGATATAATCATCCATAATTTCACCAAAGGCATTTTCCTCATGCGCTGTTTCGGAGAAATCAAAATAACGGCGGTAATGGCAGAAGCCGTAGTAGTCGGCATTGATGTTTTTCCATGCCCAGTACTGCGTGGTCAGTTCGCAATAGCGTGGATTGAGATTGGCGATGTTCTCGCCTTCGTCATCATGGAACGCCCAAGGGAAGCGCTCGTTCTTCGGGCCGACCTGCACTGGTTGCATGATGGCGCTGCCAAAACGGTCGACGTTTTTATGCGCGGTGACGAAAATGCGGATATCCTGCTTGTCGTAGTTTTGGAACGCTTCGGTATTGCGGGTTTTCTCGATGAGATTGGTCATATGGGAAGTGGCGATTCGCTTCATCTCATGGAATCTTATGGTGTCTGCAGATACTTGATCGGTAGGCATACTGATGGCGTTGGCTATGCTGAACCAGCTGTTCAGATCAGCGTCATGCGGAAGGAGCTGGTTATCGGAAAGCAGCGCATAAGCATCATCGCGTACGAAACGGTACAATTCGCGCCCCGTGATGGCCAGGCCGAACACAGCTTCCATTTGCTTGGCGGCCTCAACCTTCTCCGCTTCCGGAACCCTGACCTTCCAATCATTGGCAAGGATTTCGGTCGCCTTGCGCTGGAAACCTTGTGCGCAAGCGTGAAGCATATCGGAATGCTGCTCATCGGCGAATTCGTAGGCTGCATCGAAATCCGCCTTGAAATGGCCGCAATAGCGGGCATACTTCGCAGCATCGATCATATTTGTGCCGCTTATGCCGCGACCGTAGTAATACACATATCCGCGGCATTCCTTGAAGGAATGGTAGCTGTTGGCGAATGCCGAAACTACGAAGCACTCGTAGCCGTCCTGAGATCGGCCAAGACGATCGCGGGTCATGGCGTTGAATGCTTCCTTAAGTACGGAAGTCTTGTATAAACGCTGGGTTACGCGCCAATCGACCTTGTAGCCTCGCGTTTCATCGAAAATGTCGCGGACGATATCTTCTCCAGTGGAATCGGGCGTGGGAGTGTTGTTGAAGGTTTCGAAGGCTTGGCGTTCGTTTTCCAAAAGGTCATTGGCTGCGACAACGGTAAGACCGAAATGCAGTACGTCCACGGGATGCTTGTCGATCTCCGCGGCGAGCTGTTCGCACATATCAGGCTTGAGGGCATCATCGCCATCAAGGAAGAACGTGTATTCGCCGGAAGCGTTTTCTACGCCCGCCATGCGAGTGCGGTGTGTGCCCATATTCGGGTTGTTGGTGACTACTCGGATGCGTGCGTCCTGTGCAGCCGCCTGTGCTGCGACCTCTCCGACATTATCTGGGCTCGCATCGTTTACGACAATCGCTTCTATATCGGAGAAGGTCTGATTCCGTACTGAGTCAAGACATTCCTGCAAATAATCGCCGACATTGTATGCGGGAATGACGATTGAGATTTTGGGCATTGCTCTTCCTTATTTGGCCGCATTGATGTATTACTTGCTGAGCAACAGTGTACTGTTCGACTTCGAAAAGCACACTTTGGACTACTATATACCCAGTGCTCATTGAGAAATAAGGAGGGCATGTGCTGTTTGCAGATTGGTTGCGCGTGAAGAAAAATAAGTTGCGTCGTGCGGGCACGCATGTTCTGCGTGCGATGAAGAGGCGTCATCCTCAGATTATCGTTTCCATGACTTCATATCCTGCACGTATCAATACCGTGCACCTGGCGATTCGTTCGTTGCTTGCGCAAAAAGTGTTGCCGGACAAAATCGTGTTGTGGCTCTGCAAATCGGATTTTCCGAATCGTGAAACCGATTTGCCCCAAACGTTGCGCGACGTGTTGTGGCATGATGTGGAAATCCGTTGGGTGGATGAGGACCTGAAGCCCCACAAAAAATATTTCTGGGCTTTGCAGGAATTTCCTGATGATTACGTCATCACCACCGATGATGATTTGCTGTACCGCAATACGATGATTGGCGATTTGCTCGCAGCACACGAAGCCCATCCTCATGCGATTGCCGCTGTACGTACGCATTTGATTATGTTCAACGAGGACGGATCCCGTACCAATTATGAGGATTGGATTTACGAGGCACCTCATTACCATCCCGCGCTTGTAGGTGTGCCGTCCATGCGGATCTTCTCCACGAATGGGGCAGGCACGCTGTATCCGCCGCATACGATGCCTCCAGAGACGTTTAATGCCGAGGAAATCAAGGAAACTTGCCTGACCGCTGATGATTTGTGGCTGAAGGTAATGCAAGTGAAAGCCGGTATCCCTGTGGTTGCGGCAACAGACGATCAGTTGCTGAATTATGTGCCTGGCACGCAGGGGGAGGAAGCGTTATGCCACCAGAACACCGAAAGCGGTGTAAACAATATTGTGCTGAAGTCGATTCTGGAAGAGCTGCAAGCCAAAGGTGTGTTGGCTGACGATTTCGACAAGCGCGTTGCCGATCCTAGCTTGGATGCTTTGATTCACTAAGTGCATAGGCAGAAACTGCCGCGATATTTGCTGTGGCTTGTTTGACATGAATAATTGCGAGGTGGCCTCAAACAGCCACGGCTTGGTCTGCGCATTTTCCGGTTTTATTAAGCCACTGTGATTGATTCTTCCTGTGCGTTTTGCAGTCGCCGTGAGCATAATATGGTTTTGTTGTTACTGCAACACGTTAAGGAGAAAAGATGAGAAGGAATCATGGATTTTCTCGTGTGTTAGGGGTAATCGTCGCAGGTTGCCTTCTAGTCTCTGGATTTATAGCGTCACCGGCAAATGCTGCGGAGGACATTAAAAAGTCAGTGCAATCGCAGAAAATTATGGATGAACGGCCGGCAGCGCTTGACGAAAACACTCCATCAACGTTTTCTGAACGTTCGAATGAGCCGGTTTCATCGGTGACGGGCGTCACTTTGGGAGATGGATACAAGGCGCGTACCGATTACATAAGCATTGACCAACGTAATACCAAACGGGATGCATTGAATGCCGTTATCAAGTGGCGCAAAGATGCACTCAATGATGCGCGTATTAAATTCAAATACGACGGTTCTTGGAAAACGGTGCCGGAATATTTGAAAGCGGTTGGTATCAGCCAACAGGAATACCTTTCTCCAAAGTGGTCGAATGCTTTGGAGCGTATCGCTATTCAGCGTGCGCTTGAGGCATATACATGGGCTGATGGGCACACGCGTCCTGATGATGATTGGTGTTTTGGGGCTAGTTACAAAGGTTTGACATCCAATGCTGAAGTACTTGCTTGGGGTACAAGGAACATATCGGATGCAGTTGATTTATGGGCGAGCGAGAAATCCGATTACATTAATGAGGTGAATGGTCATGGCTCCGGTGTGACTGGTCACTATACGACGTTGACAGATCCCGATTACGGTTCATATGGCTTTGCTGGCGGATTCAGCGATAGCAGTGCATATTCTGGCGAAGCAGTTTCCAGAGGGTATGCGTCGGAATATTCGGATGAAACGCCAACCAATTTAAATGGCTACGGACGATTTGAGATTTCAGTCAGCCAAAGGCATATCAACGAGGGCATGACGTGGAAGGGATTGCACTGGAACAGCTCATCCGCTCTCGAGCCCGGCAAAAGCGATGAAGCAGTGGTGCGGCTTTCCTATGGTGCTAATCGGTACAACCTGCTTGGTGGTACATGGTCATCGTCGAACACGGCCGTGGCAACGGTGACCGAAGGAAATATTAAAACGCTCAAGCGTGGCAATACCGTCATTAAAGTAAATGCTGGCGGGCGGCTGGCGCAAGGTAATGTACGTGTGGCTCCGGCAATGCAAAGGATTTTCGGTGCCACACGGTACGACACTATGTCTCAAGTTGTGCAAAAAGAAGGACTTAAGCAGGGGCAGACGGTAATAGTTGCTTCTGGCACGAACTACCCTGATGCCTTGGCCTCATCTAGTCTGGCTGGTGCTTTGGATGCGACAATTGTGCTGACTGATCCGCAGTCGTTGTCAGCTCAGGCCTCGGAACGGATCGCCGCCATTAAACCGAGTCGAATCATCATTGCTGGAGGCCCTGCCGCTGTTTCGCAGAATGTCGAGCAACAGCTGAAGCAATATAGCTCCAATGTGAGGCGATATTACGGTGAGACCCGTTATGACACTTCGCTGGCGTTGTACAAAGCAGGCGAACGGCTGGGAGCGAAGTGGGGTGCGATTGCTCTGCTGATGACAGGTGATAATTATGCTGACGCTTTGTCGATATCGTCGTATGCGTATATGTCGCATATGCCTATTTTCTTGTGTAGCTCGACGAAGGGATTCACCGATGGTGAGATTAAGGAAATCAAAAAGATGAAAAAGATGTGGGTCATTGGCGGCGAACAGGCCGTTCCACAACGTTTTATCGAACGGCAAATTGCTGGAGGCATGGATGAGCGCATAGCTGGCTCGACACGGTATGAGACCAGCATCAATGTGGCAGATCGATTTGCCGGAGATTATGATGGTTTCCTTCGTATGAATAATGTGGTATTCACCACGGGAATGAATTTCCCGGATGCGCTTGCTGCTGGTCCTTTTGCCGGGCGCAATAAGGCGGTTTTGCTGCTTGCGGATCCGAACGGGAGCACTGCCAATTTTGTGAAGCAGTATGTGAAGCAGCATGGCAATGTTGACAATGCCTATATTGTTGGCGGTGAGAATGCCGTCTCTCGCAATACTGCGAACGGTCTTGCTGACGCTTTGGATATGCTGCGGCCATAAGGCGGAAACTGTAGCAACGTTAAGAGGGGCTGACCATGGTTCACATGGTCAGCCCCTCTTAACACGTTTTATGTCGTCATTGCGCGTGTCTGAGGCTGAGGTTGTCGGCGATGGCGTTCGCGGTGCCTTGGTCCACGGCGTTCACGCCGTCGACTACGAGCACTCTTGAGAATGATTTTAATGCGGTCTTTTGGTCAGACCGTTGGCGGAATCGCACAAGAATACTGGATCTTTTGTCGTGTATGCATATGAACTTACGGATAAGGCGTCCGCATAATTCGCGTTTGTCGCAACAATTGCAGTTGATCCCCATCCTGAAGCGTTCTGATATAGCGCGAAAGATGTATCTATACGAGTGGCGCCGGATACACGGTTCACGCTTTGCGCATATGTATGAAGAGTATGAAGAACGTTATCTGATACGGCAGCTGATCCACCTACCACAATAATTCGTGATGGTGCCAACTGCCGAAGCTGATTGGCGAACTGCGAAGAAAGCGCGGACTTCCCCGTTAGTATGATCGGAGCATTGGTTCGCCAGCCAATCCGGAAGCTGCCAATGCATCTGGATAGTTATCGCCTGAAGCTATAATCGCGGTACCACCAGTTTTCCAGTTCCCCTCTGAGACGACTGCGGCCATGGTGTTATAGCGGGTATTGACTGTTAATTGAATATTTGTAGCTTTTGAGGCCACTGGTTATTGTGCTTGGGGACCAGCATTATGGCGGGAGAAGGCCGATGGCGGATTGGTTAGAAGCCGCCGGCCTTCGGGGCTAGTTGTCGAGCATGGCTTGCCCGTGGCGTTGCCTCATGTTGTACTCGCCTGTATTAATCCAGACCGCGTTGTGCACGATGCGGTCGAGAATCGCGTCGGCGATGGCGTCGCCGCCGAGCTGTCGGTGCCATTCCTTGGTCGCCAGCTGCGTGGCGAACGCCGTGCTGACGGTGTCGTACCGGAGCTCCATGAGCTCCAGGAGGAATCGTTTGAATGGTTCGTCGGGCTTGTCGACGAGCCATTCGTCGATCGCGAGCAGGTTGTAGGTGGCGTATTTGCGCACGAGCTTGGGCGCTCCTCCTGGCTTGTTCGACGCGACCGTCACCTGCTCGGCCAGGTCCGGCATTCGGACGTAGACTGCGCGGTACCGTGCCCGGCACGCGGATTTCGCCAACGCGCATAGCAGGTGGGATTTGCCCGATCCCGTGGCTCCCTGGAACACGACGTTCAACCGTTGTTCCAGATAGTTCCCGGCGTCGAGGCCGGCGATCACGCTCCGGTCGAGCCTGCGTTCCTCCACCAGGTCGATGGTCCTCAGGTCCGCCTGGGGGTAGCGCAGACCCGCGCGTTTGACGAGGCGTTGGATCTTGGCGTCCATGTGACCGGAGTGGGCGTTGTCGACCGCAAGCCTGACGACCTCCGTGTGGCTCATGGGCGCCGTCGTTCGCTCGTCGAGCCGTTCGAACGCGTCGAGCAGATCGGATGCGTTCATCTCACGCAATTTGCGTTTGGTCTCGGTGTCGATGATCATCGCGCGTCACCTTCCCATGTCCGCGTAGTAATCGCCGCCGCGCACCCATCCGGCGTCGTCAACGGCGCCGTCGGGGATCCCGCCCGTGGCGTCCTGGCCGGATTCGAGGATCGGTCTGATGTGCGAATACCGCGGCGAGGCGATCGACCGCAGCGACAGCGACCACGCGTTCTCCAAACGTTGGGCGGAATAGCGTTTCGACAGCCGCAGGATCGCCAGCGCGGGCTCCACGCCCTGTTCGTCGAGGCGTTCCATGGCGAACAGCCTGCCGATCACGGCGGCGCAGCCGGGGCCTATTCGCCGGGCCCATTGCTCGCAACGTTTCCTGTCCCATGGTCTCCACACGGCTTTGCCGGGCAGGTCGGACTCGTTCGTGGACCACTGGTTGGATGCCGTCGTCGGCAGGAGTCGGTGCGAGCACAACCGCGTGTTCCCATGCCAGACCTCGAACATGCTCGCGCCGATCCGCAGGTCCACCGTGGAACCGATGTACGCGTACGGGACGGAATACCAGTTGCGCGCATACGCGACGTGGCTGTTGGCCTGCACCCTGCGGCCGTATACCCAGTCCGCCACCTCGTAAGGCATCGGCGGCAACGCGATCAGCAGCGGTTTCTCCTCCGATTCGAACACCGACGACCGGGATCCGTCGCGCTTCTGGAACGCACGGGAATTGTATTCCGCCAGCCAGGCGCGTATCGCGGCCCGCAGTTCGTCAAGCGATCCGAACTCGCGGTCGCGCATCGCGCCGACCAGCGCCATCGTGGCGTGCCACACGGTGTTCTCCGCGGACGGCTTGTCCTTCGGCTTCCTCACCCGTCCGGGCAGCACAGCGGCCGAATAGTGCTCGGCCATGCCCCGGTACGCGTCGTTCAACACGATCTCGCCCTCACGTGGATGCTTGATCACGCCGGTCTTCGGGTTGTCGCACACCAGGCGCGGCGTGGAGCCGCCGAACCATTCGTACATCGCCACATGGGCCCGCAGCCACGAATTCTGCCCCATATCCAGGATGGGTTCCACGAACGCGTACCGGCTGAACGGCAATACCGCCACGAACAGGTACACGGTCGACGAATCACCGGTGACCGGATCGGCGATGCGCATGGTCTTGCCGGCCCAGTCGACCTCGATGGTGCGGCCGGCCTTATGCTCCACCCTGCTTGTCACGCCGAGTCTCGCCACGTACGCGGCGTACAGCTTGCAGAACCTGTCATAACCCATATGGGGCCTACCCGACTGCCGGCATTCGTCCACATACTCGCCGTGCAGAATCCTCAACGTCACGCCGACACGGGCCAACTCCCGGTGGACCTTGCCCCAGTCGGGGTGCTCGTACACGCTCTCACGTTCCCCGCGTCCGGGGAACAGCAGCGCGTATACCTCGTCGTCCGGCCTGTTGGCGACGTCATCCCAGCCGATGCCGACGGCCTTCGCCGCGTCCAGCACGTCGGCCACGCTCCGGCGCGACATGCCTTGGGACCTTGCGATCGCGCGTCCCGATAACCCCCGGCCATGCAAACGCAGGACCAGTTTCGCCTGTATTTTCCGTACCATTGCTGGCAGCTCCTTTCACCACACGTCCCTCGCATGGTGAAAGGAGCCTAACCAGCCATGGCTTCAAAGCGCAATAACCATGGCCCTGAAACGCAATAACCGTCAAAACCCGTAATGGCCCCCAGCCGCAATAGCAACGGACCACAACAAATCAAATATTCAGTTAATCTCTTAACTGTGGTGTTTGATATGTATTCAGTTCCACCCATATGGAAGCAGATGTCCTTATCGATCGGGCCACCGATAGTTACTGACCCTTTAGCCGGAATCTGCACTTGTGTCCATCCACGTCTGTCATAGCCTCCTACATAAGTTGAAGCATAAGGAGCTTGTGCCATGAACATGGTATTCCCATAGAAATCTTTGATTGCCAGATGAGGTTTTTCCTTTTACGGCTTTGACCAGATAATTCTCTGCTGTGATATGCTGCACACTGTTTTCTCGAGCGGTGGCAGAGTACGTTCCATCGGTAAGGGCTCTTTCGGCTCCGGGATATAGAACTGGATTATCAGCATTTCGAGGATATGCTTGAAGTAATTTCCAAGAAGAGGCGCATAGGCCAGATCCCTCGAAAATATGCACAAAATAGCCGTCTTTTACTTCGATTTTTTGAGGTTTATCTTTTTCAACGGCATACGCGTCGGAGATTGAATTGTAATTCCCGGTCGCATCGTTAATGCTGGAATGAGAAGAATATCCTGTACTGACTGCGGACACAAGATAAAGTCCCGGAGCCAAACCTGCCTCATGGAAATTTGAGACATTCGTGTAATACTTATTGCCCGGTTACAAAATTTTTGACGAAGTAGGTGTTCTTGCTGATTCGTTTAATTCAGTTCACTCAGCTATGTATTCGTTTGCATTTGACAATTGCTCAGATTGATTCGATGAGTCAATAGTATCCTTGGCATACGCCGGCGCGCTAATCCCAAAAACCAGTACAGCAGCAATAGTGAGAGAAGCAAATATTCTTCTTGGAACTTGCATGTTACTTTCCATTCCTTCAAAGAAGCCTTCTTATATATATGAGAGATACTATACTCTTTTGGATAAAGTGACTGCCCTTTGTGATGCATAGCAGAGTAGCCGTTGTGTGCAATCGATCTAATAGATCCTTATGCTGGTTGGGCAGGTAAACGACTGCGGATTGCCTGCCCAACCATATCTATTCAGACATAGTGCCAACGAGGCTTGTTATCACCGCTGGCTACTTTGCAAACGATTAGTTTGCCATTCCTGGCATCGTGGTCCGTCTTGTTCAGATCAGATTTTTTACAGAATTCACCTGCTTTATGTGTGCCGTAAACTGGATCGTCCGGTTTGGGCTGCGGCTTAGGCGTTGGCTGCGGAACGTATTCTCTGTCACTCAATCCAAAGCTCTTAGCAATTGCATTGAACGTTGCCGGCCCAATGGCGTTCTGCCCACCGAGGACGTAGACGGATTCAACATTCGGCAGTATGGATGATGCCCCGATTGTCGGGGAGGAATCGTTTTGCGCAAGCAACAGCACTGTCTTATTAAGACCTGCAAGGGCGCTTCCTGAAAGTGCGTCCGGGAAATTAGCTCCAGTGGCGTATACGACGCTAGAAGGATCGATAGAGAGACCTTCCAACGTGAACTTGCTGATTTCCAAGCTAGTCTCATAACGAGTCGTTCCCTGTATTCTCGACGTTGCAACGCCTATGGATCGGAGCTGCTGTTCTACGGATGAAGGGACCGCGTTTGTGCCACCGACGATGATTGCAGACTGAAAATCCTTGAGTGCAGCGAGAGATTCCTCATCAAGCCCCGACTGAGAGCTCAGGAAGAAAGGTGCGGATTGCATGTATGAATACGGGGACACGGAAAGCGCGTCGGCAAAGTTAGCGCCAGTGGAAATAATGGCGGTTTCGGATTTTACTCCGAGCTTGGTGAGTTCGCTATAAATTTGATATGCGGTATCAAAGCGAGTGCTTCCTGCGAGTCGTGTAATAGTTGCCGACGGACGAGATGCTTGGATTACTTTTTCAGCGTTGTTTGAAACTGCGTTTGTACCGCCGATAATGTAAATCGTGTTGACATCAAGCCGATCAAGTTCGCTGACTGTTGCGTTGGAAGGCGTTTTGGGGTCAGTAAGCAGAATCGGCGCATTGAGATACCCCGCGAGGGATGAGGCAGCAAGCGCATCTGGGAAGCTGTTTCCTGATGCTACTACTGCAGCTCCGGATGCAGCAGAAGGGAGCGCAGTCTGTGATACCATCGCCATGGTCTCATATCTGGTGCTGCCGGATATCCGAGTAATCGATGTGGCTGATGCATCAGCTATTAATCCTGTCCCCGCAAAAGCAGCGGAGGTCAGGAAAACGCTGGATAGCACAGCGGTGATTCTTTTGAAATAGGTGGCAGTTTTCCGGTTCACGGTTCCTCCCCTTTCCTCATTGATTGTTAATTGTCTAAGAGTATAGAAGGGTAATTCCTCTAGTATGATTATCCTCCATTATGAAGTGAGAGGATGACAGTGAATGGTACGACTTGCAAAACGCGTGACGGGCTTTTTGAGGATGTTGATAGTTGTTGTTTTTCTCTTTCAAGGCGTTGCCACGGCAAGTGCGGACGAAGGAGAGAACGCGCAATCTGCGCTACAGTCATTGTCTGTAATAGAGCAGACGGACGATTACCGATCGTCAGAACGTACAGAATTATTTGGCACATGGCTTCACAGCAAGACTCTTGGCGGTAATGCGACTACCCGAGACGATATTTTGAGTCGTGACATGAAGAATGTCACATATACCAATGACCATCATGTCGCAACAGGCGTCCTGAATGATCCCTATACCGGCGAGACAATCGCTTTTCAGCGCGGACAGGGCACTTCGAATGCGGGTGCAGATCGATCATGTTGTTGCTGTCGGAGAGGCATATGAAAGTGGTGCCGATTATTGGACCAAAGAACAACGCATCGCATATGCGAATGATCCATATGTGCTACCTGCAGTAAAAGGATCTGCGAATGCTTCCAAAACAGACAAGGACGCTGCACACTGGCTTCCAGGGCATGGCTATGATTGTGCCTATATCAGCAGGCAGATAGGGATTAAGCAGCATTATCATCTATCGGTGGATTCTTCAGAGAGAAATGCTATGAAAACATCTCTTTCACAGTGTCCGTCTGGGCAGACAGTTCCGCTTTACGACGGTAACAATGTAATGCCGAACACTCCGGAGCTTCCGTCTAATCCATCAAAACCCAATACGCCGTCTGCTCCTAGTGAACCTACATCTGGTAAATTGGTTCGGCTATCCGGCATAACGCGGTATGACACCATGTCGCGGATTGTTGACACCGTTTTTCCGAAGTCCGCATCAACGGTAGTTGTCGCTTCTGGAGAGAACTATCCAGATGCGCTGGCAGCGTCGGGATTTGCCGGAGTGCTGGACGCTCCGATTCTTATGACGGATCCTCAATACCTCAGTAATCAGACAAAAGATCAGATTAGTCGTCTGAAGCCGGAAAGGATTATTATCATCGGTGGGCAGAATGCGGTATCGGGGAATGTGGAGCAGTCGTTAGCCCAATATGCCACAGTGCAGAGGATTGGAGGCGTTACTCGAAGTGACACTGCTTTGAAACTGTACGACAGCGATGTCCAAGGCGAAAAGAATTGGGGAAGAACGGCAATAGTCGTTACCGGGGGAAGTGGCTTATCGTTTTGCTGATGCCTTGTCTGTTTCGTCATATGCTAATGAGTCCCAAAGTCCCATCTTCCTTTCAAATATCGACTCTGGCTTGTCTTCTGAACAATTGGAGGCATTGTCCAACGGACAGTTTGACAGGATCCTTGTCGTGGGTGGGCAGCGTGCTGTTCCGGATTCGGTGGTGAAACAGATTAGAAATTCCTCTGGTTCTGTGGTGTCTCGTATTTCGGGGACGACGCGTTATGAAACGAGTGCTACATTTGCTCAGTGGACTTCTGAACATGGAGGGCTCCATATGAACAATGCAGTATTTGCGACTGGTGCGAATTTCCCGGATGCACTTGCGGCTGGTCCTTTTGCCGGGCGCAATAGTGCGGTTCTGCTGCTTGCAGATCCGAATGGGAGTACTGCCAATTTCGTCAAGCAGTATGTGAAGCAGCATAGCGATGTTGATAATGCTTATGTCGTTGGCGGCGAAAGCGTTGTTTCCCGTAGCACTGCGGATGGCCTTGCCGATGCATTGAAGATGGGGCGTCCGTAATTTCCCACGTGCGAAGGATAACAAAAACAAGGGGACTGTTGGTACTGATCGTAATTCGTGCCAACAGCCCCCTTATCTGTTAATGTGGCAACATCACTGTGCGTGCCTGAGACCGAGACTGTCGGCTATGGCGTTCGCGGTGATGTGGTCCACGACATTTGTGCCACCGACCACATATGCTTTATCGACCTTGCCTTTGTACTCTGCGGAGAAGGAGACCGCAGGGCTATTGGCGTTTTCGACCAGCAAAGTCGCGCTGCCGGATTTGCCGGCCAGCGGTCCCGCGGCGAGTGCGTCGGGGAAGTTCGCACCGGTGGCGTACACCGCTCCATTCATGCTGAGGCCATTGTTCATGGTCCATCTGGCGATTTGCTCGCTAGTCTCATAACGGGTGGCACCGGATAGACGTACCAATTGCGCTCCGGTTATGGATTGAGCGTTCGCTGCCACGTGGTCGGATACGGCGTTCGTGCCGCCGACCACAATGACTTTGGAGAATCGTCCAGATACGAGAGCTGATCGCTGGCGGGCGGTCAAGTCATTCGTGTTGACCAGGAACACAGGAGCCTTCATATGATAGGCATATGAACTGATACTCAGAGCATCTGCAAAATTGCCTGCTGTGGCCAATACTGCGGTGGAACCCCATCCGGAGCCTTCACGATACAGGTTCAAAGACGTATCAACACGAGTTTCGCCAGCTACTCGTTGGACATTCGGACAGATGTTTTTCAACGAGTTCATCACGGTATTCGATATGGCACTGGCGCCACCTGCGATTACGATTCGAGAGGGTGCGAGTTGGTTGAGCTGGGACTGAGCCTGTGGGGATAGAATGTTTCCATCTGTCAATATGATGGGTGCATTCATGGTACCGGCCAATCCGGAGGCGGCCAGAGCATCTGGATAGTTGCCGCCGGAGGCGACGATTACGGTGCCGCCGGTCTTCCAGTTTGCAGCGTTAACAACCGCTCCCATCGTGTCATAACGGGTATCTCCCGCTAAACGTTGCAATGCGTTTGGCTCCTTGGCCCAGTGTGCGTACAACGTCATGTCGCCATTCACCGTTTGGCTGAAATCATATTTTGTTCCACCGTTCTTGGCGGTGTACCAGCCTTGGAACGTGTACCCGGAGCGGGTGGGATTCATTGGTTGTGTTGCCATTGTTCCAATATGAATATTTTGAGAGGCAATGGTTGAACCACCGTTCGAATCGAACGTTACCGTAGCGTATGCGTCACGTCCTGCCTGGAACTGAATGGTTTTGCTTACGTCGTCGTTCGATACGTCGTAATTCAGACCATAAGCTTTGAGTACCAGTGAACAGGTTTCAACCGCCGTCAGCGTTGAGAAATCAACGTCAACGGTTGCGGTCGCGTTACCGTTATAACTGTCACCGCCCTGGGCTGAACGATTCTGCCCATCGACATTCATCGATACGCTTGAAACTGCGCCGGTGGCTGTTACACGAATGGTGGCCTTGCCGGAGATTCTGGCGTTGGCCAAATCGTGCCAACTGGAACCGCCATCTGTTGAATACTGGGCAGAAACGGTAGGTTGTTCTTGATCTTCTGTCACAGCGGCATAAGCGTTGACAAGCCCCGCGCCACGGTATTCAGCGCCATCTGCAGGCGCTTCCAAGTCGTTGTATCGTTCCTTAGCTTGTTTCTTGAGCAATTGCTCAATCTGCGAAACGGAATAATCTGGATGCACCGACTTGAGCAGTGATGCCACACCTGCTACATGGGGAGATGCCATGGAAGTGCCGCTCATATACGCATAGTTGGTTCCATATGTTGAATAGACATTGCTTCCAGGAGCCGCCACATCGATAGAGCTGCTGCCGTAATTCGAATAATTGGCACGGCTCAATGGGGCCACGGAGTATGTGCCCCGTTTTTGCACTGCGGATACGGCAAGCACTCCGTCAAGCATAGCCGGAACGATGTATCCCTTGTTACTAGCAAGAGAAAGCCCCGAACCCCCAAGACCCTGGCTTTGCTGATTCGCCAAGCCGGTCAGCGGGTTGAACGTATTTTCGTTGTTGCTGGCATCGATGGCTTGCCCGATGACCTCACGCGGCTGGCGCTTTTCGATTTGTCTGCGCATCCGATCCAAAGACGTGTCATCGTGTATATTGTCGATGTCAAGCTTGTTATTTCCGGCAGAGGCAACGTTGACGACGTTGTTCTTGGTCGCATAACTCACAGCTCGTTGCAGAACGGTGTCATACGCCTTGTCGACTGCATACTTGCCAGGATAGTCAGGTGACCGGTTGCCTATGCTGGCATTGGTGACGTCCATTCCCGCTTTGGCTGCCCATACATATCCGCAGACTTCCTGTTCGAGGTAGGTGTGGTTATGCTTGAGCACACGTATGGCTGCCAATGTCGTATTCGGATTTACGCCATCGACGCCACTGCCATTGTGGGACGCTGCGATGGTGCCTGAAACGTGCGTGCCATGTTTATCGGCATCGTCGCCTGCGGTAGGCCACCATACAGGATGTCCCGTCGAGGAGTCGGTTCCCTGTTGCGGGATTCCATTCACTGTGCAATCAACGGAATAGGTGCTGTTCACCTGCCCTTGCAGATCTGGATTATCATCCTCGATGCCGGAATCGATTACGCCGGTCAGAGTCGGCTTATACGCGACATTGGTCTGCTGCGCCTTATCTGCACCGATGGCGGTAATGCCCCAAGCATCATAAATGTTGGTGTTCGGATCCGAAGAGTCTTTCTGTGGTTTGCGGATCGCGTTTCCCGACTTCCATTTTGTGGTTGTCGCGACGTCGGAAGATGTGGTATTCCCATAGCGAATTTCCTCTTCGCGGAGTTTATCGCGTGTATATGCCACCGTGTCCACAGCAATGCCATTTGCTGCGGCCCAGCGCGCGAAGTCGGAAGCGAATGTCTTGGTATGTGCTTGTACAAAGAACACACTGATTTCCGGATATGACATCAGCTTGTAGGCATGCAACGCTTCGGCTCCAGTGACGGCCTTGTCCAGCACGTCGGTTGCCGTGCCTTCTTTGAGGCTGACGACGTAATTGGTAACTGTTTCGTCGGAATCCGCTATCGGATGGCTTTCCTCCACTGTCGGCGCAGCTGAGCCGACAGTGATGTCGAACCACGTTGTCTTTGCCGTATTGGACTTCAATGTCAAGGTAACGCGCTTGGTGCCGTTGGAATTCATGTTCGGCTGAGAAAGGGTGTACTCGCTCCTTGGTAGTTGCACAGTATCGCCATTGTTCTGTATCGCAGATACCACAAGTCCTGTCGTATCGAGCGTTTCGCCTGTCTTATACGAGGCTTTTTTCGGTGGGGTCTGTACAGAGATGGAGCTGTAGCGTATTGGGCTATACCACGCATATAGAGTTATGGAACCGCTTGTCAGCAGATTCTTCACCGGAGCGCAGTAATCATACCCCGTGCCGGTGCCGTCGGCCTTGGTGTTCCAACCGGCGATCATTTTGCCGGCCGGCGCCTTGAATGTCGAGCGGTTCAGTCTCTCGTTCTTGTCATATGTCAACGTCTGCGAGGGCATGGTGCCGGTACCGCCGTTGGCGTCGAACTTCACTGTATACTTGTTCGCTTCCCATTGTGCATACAGATGTTGGCCATATCCATACTCGTTATAGATGTTTTTGACTCGCTGCCCGTCGGAATAGCTGGTGCCGGAGCCATCGGATTCGGTATTCCACCCAAGGAACGTATATCCAGGTGCGTTGAAGCTATTGTCCGCAAGATTCTCATATTCGTCATACTTGATGTTTTGCGATACGCTAGCTTCGGTGCTTGATTCGTCAGGGAAATTCGGGTAGAAAAATACGGAGTAGAAGGCGCGCTCCCATTGTGCATACAATGTTATTTTTCCATTTGCCGGGACATCAGAATCATCGAAGATCGCTTTATTCCATGTGTAGTAATTTTTGCCGGTGCCGTCGGCTTTGGTGTTCCAGCATGTGAAATTGTAATGAGTGCGAACGAGGTTATAGGATCGCAACGATTGGTATTCTCCAATGCCAAAAGTTTGCGGTGCCACGGATCCACTACCACCATTGGCATCATACGATACCGTTACGATTTCGTTCTTCGTCACGTGAATTGTACGATCGCCCGTTACTTCGTTACCGGCATTATCTTTTACCGTGTAGGTAAGTCGATAATCTCCAGGTGCCGAAATATCAAAATTGCCGGAAACCGTAACATTGCGGGTTATATCGCCATCATGGTCGTCGATGGCGCTTATGCCATACATCGTACTGAATGAGCGGTCTCCTGCCTTGGCGCTAATGGTGTCCAATCCCTTTAGGGACGGTGCAGCGATATCGGATACCACCACTGTTGCGCGGATTTTTTGATTGGGGAACCCAACGATGCTGACGCTATCGACATGGAACACATCACCTAAGTGAAGCTCAGATGCATCTTTGTTCCAGATTGCAGCGGCTTGCTCCTGGTTCCAATCCACGTTTTCCGTAATGGTCTTGCCATTGATTAAATGGATTGTCACTTCGTCCGGAAGGGATGGATAGCATTTGCCATAGCCGCATTTCGTGGTAATGGCGTCGATGGATTTCACTGCGGCATCGGTCCACTGCGCATACAGAATGATTACCTGATCGGAATTTGTAGCGCCGAATTCGCCGTAGCTCGTATTGTCTTTGTATGCAGTGCCACTGCCATCTCGCTTGGTGTTCCAACCAGTGAATACTTTGCCGTTATATTTGAATTCGTTTGGTTTCAGCGTCGCTGTGTTGTTGCTCGGGCTGGATGCTACTTTTTGATCGGGCATGCTTCCTGTGCCGCCGTTGGCATCATAGCGGATGGTGTACGGATATGAATCCCACTGCGCATTTAGCCAGATATCGCTGGTTACAGGAGTGCTGAAATCATACAGAGGTGAATCATCGGAATATCCGGTGGACCATCCTCGGAATGCGTATCCTGGCCGGGTCGGGTCGGCAGGTCGTGTGGCGGTTTCGCCATCTGCGACCTTCTGATCCTTGAAATATTCAGGTGTTGCGTTATACGCTCGGAAATGCACGGTATGAGTGGTTTTCCACTGTGCATATAAATATATGCTTCCATACTCGTCTGCGGTGAGGTTCTTTACCGATTGTCCCGCTTGATATGACGTTCCCGAGCCATCATATTCGGTGTTCCAAGATGTGAAAGTTCCATTGATGTTGCTTATTCCCACATCTGCTGGATTTGGCAGATTTTGCGCCTGATCATAGGTGAAGCTCCGACTGCTACCTCCACCTGAGCCAGTGCCGCTAGAGTAGAAATACACGGTATAGGTATTTGGCGTCCATTGCGCATATAGGTCAACCACTTCACCGGCGTTCGCGATGTTATAGATGGGATTGTAGTCGGAGTACTGCGTTCCCGAACCATCTTTTTTCGTGTTCCATCCGCTGAACTGATATCCCGTGCGAGTGAACATATTCCCATACAATGGGACGGTTGAATCCATATCGAATTTCTGATCGTCCATGGATCCATTGCCGCCATTCGCATGGTATTTCACCGTGTATGTAGAACCGACATATTGCTTGAGGGCATCGCTTACGGATTGTGTAGTGCCCCTGTCGCTGTGGTTACCGGTGTATCCGATTTCCAGAACGACGATGGTTGCGCCTTCCCAACGGCCGCTAGTCACCTGCGCCGACGCCATGCCGGCGGTATCCGCCAGATTGCTCACTTCGGTGAGGTAATGGCCATACCCTTGTCTGTTGCTACCAGCTGCAGCGGACAGTTCGCTATACCAAGATTGAATTGGATTATGATTGCTTTGTCCCGTTTCAGGGTATCCGATGAACAAGGCTTCAGGGCCAAACCAATATGTTCCGCTTTGATAGTTTGGACTCTCTCCAAGATTATATTTCGAAGTCCATGATGGTGCGCCTACATACATGTCGTCATGGCTAATTGGTTGACTCTGATTCACAGAGGCTCGTTCGGCCAAGGCATCGGCGCGCTTCTGAGCCCAACTCATCAAATCCCAGTTCACGTTAAGTTCGGGAACAGGAGAGCCGTCGGCCGCATCTTCCGCAACCTGCCCTGAACGCATGTTTGCACTGTTGTCGGCATTCTGCGCCTCAATGATTTGTTGCGCAGTCAAGGCGGTACGTCTGGATTGGCGTAGTTTGTTGAGCTCGCTCATATACTTCAATGAAGCAATAATATTGCTATTTTGCGTCGCGCTATCTGCCATGGCGATATGATTCGTAGTCATGCCCACGGTGATGCACGTGGCCAACGTGCAGAATACGGTCCATAGTTTCTTCGCTGCTGTCAACGGCCTCGGCATAGCTGCCCTTTCAGTCTCTCATCTTGGTATAGAGCATTGATGCTCCACAGATGGATGCATTGTATCGCCAACGCATATAAAAAAGGGGTCGAAGTCCACTTCGTCCCCTTTTGAATGTTTCGTATTGGAAATCAGAATCAGTCGCAGGCACTCATACCAATTTCATCAATGCGCATGGCCGAATCGTTGAGCAAACCGGCAAAATTCACCGTTCCTGGATTGCGCACTGAGAAGTAGCATGAATTCTCATCGCTGGTGAACGCGAGTTGCTCGAAATTCTTCAGATTGCTGGTATCAGGAATAATGCGCATGGTGGCGATGATTTTGAAGTCACCGTCATTGAAGAGATGCAAAGGCAATGCGAAATGCACCTTGTTATGGCCTGTCTTGTTGACCTTGAATGAGACGCCACAATCATACGGAACGCCGCCGCGCTTGACATCCAATACCGACATGGGGATGTAGAACTCGATGTCCTTGCTGTCGCGCAGATCATATTCGACGTCGAATTCGAATGTATCCTTGCAAGTGAGCATCTGTTCGGAAACCGGCAGAATGCGGAATGTGGGAACGCGCTCGCTGAGACCAAGCGGGTATTCGCCTTCCTTTTCCTTGTCTTTCTCCTTTTCCTCGTTCTTGCGCTCTACCTTGAGGTTTTCGAGAGTGTAGCGATCCGCGACATCGTTCTTGTCGCCACTTGCGATGATCTCGCCATCCTTGATGAGGATGGCCTTATTGCAGTATTTCTTCACCGCGTCCATGGAATGGGTGACAAGGATGACGGTCTTGGTCGGATCTTTCTTGATTTCCGCGAAGAAATTGTCGCATTTACGCTGGAACGCCTCGTCTCCGACGGCAAGCACCTCATCGAGCACCAGAATGTCTCCCTGGGCCTTGATGGCTACGGAGAAAGCAAGACGAACCTGCATACCGGAGGAATAGTTCTTGAGCTTCTGGTCCATGAAGTCCTCAAGCTCAGCGAACTCCACGATGTCATCGTACATCGCGTCAATCTGCGTACGAGTGAATCCAAGCAGAGCGCCGTTCAAGTACACATTCTCACGGCCGGTCAGTTCCGGGTTGAAGCCAACGCCAAGTTCGATGAATGGCACCAGTTTGCCTTTGACGGTGACCGAGCCTTGCTCCGGGGTATAGATCTGGGAGATGATTTTCAGTAATGTGGACTTGCCGGAACCGTTACGGCCAACAATACCGAAAAAATCGCCTTGGCGTACTTCGAAATTGATGTCACGGAGCACATGCTGCTTGGTGTAGCCTTTGATGCCTTTCGTCCAGTTTAAGAACGCCATCTTCAGGCCGGTCGCCTGCTCGGTGGGCAGACGGAACATCTTGGCTACATGGTCGACCTTGAGCACCACCGGGCGCTCGTCCTTGGCTTCTTCCTGTGTCTTTTCAGTCAATGCAATTTCAGCCATGATCAGAGCACCTCCGCGAACTTGGAGCTGTATTTACGGAATACATGAATGCCCAGCCATAGAATGAACGCGGACAGCACGTACGGCAGCAGGCATAGCAGTTTGTTATCGACCATGCTCCACGCGGTCGGCACATATTCTGGGGAAAGCAGGTTATGGCGAATATCCATGATTACCTGAGTGGAAGGATTCAGCATAAGCAATTTAGCCGCCCAAGAGAAATCTGGGTTGTTAGCCACCATCGAAATCGGATAGATGATAGGTGTGGCATAGAACATGGCTTGCAGCACTACCTCCCAAATATGTGCCACATCACGGAAGTACACAAACAGCGAGGCGAGCAGCAATGCCACGCCCAGCCCTAGACAGTACAACTGGATTATGCTGAACGGCACGAGCAGCACGCGCCAAGTGTAGTGTGCATGGGCGAAGAAACCGAACAAAATCACCACGCATAAGTTAATACCTAATGAAATCATGGAACCCATCGTGGTGGAGGCCACGATGATGTAATTTGGGAAATGCACTTTGCGTAGCAAATCACCGCGTCCCACGATGGATTGCATACCCATGCTGGTGGACTCGGAGAAGAAGCTCCACAAACAGGTGCCGCACAGCAGCGAAATCGGGAAGGTCGGGGTGCCGTCGGAGAACTTCAGGAATTTCACGAACACCACATACATCACCGCGAACAGCATCAACGGCTTCAATACGGACCATACCATACCTAGGAACGAACCTTGGTAGCGCAGCTGGAAATCGGTCTTCACCAGTTCCTTGAACACCACCATCGCGTAGTGGTACCTCTTCTTGAGGCTCTCAAAAAAATCTTTCACAAACATTCCATCCTACTAGTGCGAAGCGTTTGGACGCAAAATCATGTGGCAGTGCGGTTGGTGCGCTCTCCTTCGACAGTACTCTCATATATTCTAGTGAGGAAAGGACGTTTGTCTTAGTAAGGCGGAATATCTCACATGGTTCTCACAGCGGAACAGCATCATCCGAACATCAAGGTTTTCGTGTCGGCGCATAAGCGGGCCACGTTCCCCGAAGGGAAAAGCATCCTGCCGGTGCAGGTGGGTGCGGCGAACGCAGCAATCCGGTTTGCAAACACCTTGCATGACGACGAAGGTGAGAACATTTCCGCGAAAAACCCGTGTTACTGTGAACTGACCGCGCAATATTGGGCTTGGAAGAACGAAGACGCTGACTATTACGGTTTCTGTCATTACCGCCGATACTTCGACTTCACTGACACTCCGCATAAGGAAAACGACTACGGCGAGATCATCGATTCGTACATCGACGACCACGCGCTCGCCGAATACGGCATCAACGATGAGGCGATCGCACGTGCGGTGGATGGATGGGATGTCATCACCACGCCGTTGAACGACGTCCGCCGTATCGGCGGATTCTCGAATCTCAAGCAGCATTGGGCCGCCGACGAGCATCTTCGATTGAAGGATCTGCGCCACATGTACGACATCCTGTGTACGCGCCATCCCGATTACAAGGTGGACGCCGACGCCGTGCTTAACGGTCGTACCGCCGCGTTCTGCAACATGTTCATCATGAGGAAAGAAATCTTCTTCGAATACAACGAATGGCTGTTCCCGCTGCTCGACGAATTCGCCGATGCCACCGATTTCAGCAAGATGGATGTGCAAACCACGCGTACTGTGGGACATCTTTCGGAACGGCTGCTCAACATTTTCATCGCGCATAAGCAGCGTACTGGCGCACATTGGAAGATTAAGCGGATGCAATGCGTGCACTTCCTGCGCCCGGATCCAATGACTACGCTTGAACCGCTCGGTACGGAATACGGACGTATTGTGCCGGTGGTGTTCGCCGCGGACAACAACTATGTGCCGATGCTTGCCACTACCATCTATTCGATGCTGAAGAATGCTTCCACGAATCGATCGTATGACGTGATTGTGCTGGAACGGGATATTACCAACGAAAACAAGCGGTATATGGAACGGTTTTTCGCACAGTTCCCGAACGCCGCAATCCGCTTCTTCGACGTGAGCCGCTATCTGGCCGGTTTCAGTCTCACCACCAGTAACGCGCATATCAGCGTCGAAACGTATTACCGTTTCATCATTCAGGAGGCGCTACCGTTCTATTCGAAGCTACTGTACTTGGATTGCGATCTGGTGGTCAATGGCGATATCGCTGAACTGTACGATACTGAACTCGGAGACAACGCGATCGCCGCCGTACCGGATATCGATTTCATCGGCAATCTCAATATGAAAAACGGCGAGCGTGCGGAATACGTGAACAAGCAACTGCACATGCGTGATGCATATGGCTACTTCCAAGCCGGCGTACTGGTGATGAACCTCGACCGCATGCGCGAAATCCATACGGTGCATGAGTGGCTGGAAATCGCGTCCAAGCCGGGGTACCTCTACAATGATCAGGACATTCTCAACGTGGAATGCGAAGGCTTGATTTCGTATTTGGATTATTCGTGGAATGTGATGCACAATTGCGCAGGTCGAGTCAATGGCGTGTTCGATTTCGCGCCCGCCGACGTGTACCAGGCATATATGACGTCGCGTAAGGCACCGAAGATCGTGCATTACGCAGGCTTCGACAAGCCATGGAAGAATCCATGGTGCGATTTCGCTCCGATGTACTGGAGTTACGCGCAGGAGACGCCGTTCGTGGCACAGATGGTTGCCGCGATGAGCGGTGTGGAGCGTCCTGTTCCGTCAGAGCATCACGAACGTGCAATCGCCGCGGACAGCCCCATTCGCAAGTATGTGGACGTGTTTGCTCCGACTGGCTCGAAGCAACGCGAGCTGATGAAGGTGATGGCACGCAAGGTGCAGGGCAAGCGATGACAATATGGGGGTTGGTTGGATGAGCCTATCCAACCAACCCCCATATGTATTAGTGGGAAGTCAGTCCCTGCGGAACAGATCTCGGGTGTAGACCTTGGTATCCACGTCAGCGAGGTCACTGTTCCAGCGGTTGGCGACGATCACGGATGCACGGGTTTTGAAACCGGCAAGGTTATGGGTGACTTCGCTGCCTTGGAAGTCGGGCTTGTTCAACGTGGGTTCATAGATGAGCACGGGAATGCCGTTTGCCTTGAACTGTTTCATCACGTCCTGAATGGCGGACTGGCGGAAATTATCGGAACCGGACTTCATAGTCAGTCTGTAGATACCGACAACAGGATCCTGAATGTCCTTGATACGTTCCATGACTTCGGAAGCCACGAATTCCTTGCGTGTACGGTTTGCGTCCACAATGGCTTCGATAAGGTTTTGCGGTACCTGATTGTAGTTGGCAAGTAACTGCTTGGTGTCTTTCGGCAGGCAATAGCCGCCATAACCGAAGCTGGGATTGTTGTAACCGTCGCCGATGCGCGGATCCAAGCAAACGCCGTCAATGATTTCGCGAGTGTTCAGTCCGCGGCTTTCCGCGTAGGTGTCTAATTCGTTGAAATATGCCACGCGAAGCGCTAGATAGGTATTGGCGAACAGTTTGATGGCCTCAGCCTCGGTGGTGCCGACCACCAGCGTGGGAATACCGGTACTGCCATCATGATTGGCACGGGTGGCTTCAACTGGGTCTGCGCCCTCGGCAAGCAGATGCGCGAACTGATGTGCAGCCTTGACGGATTCAGCATCGTCCTGTGGAGCGCCAACCACAATACGGCTTGGATGCAGATTGTCATACAGCGCATGTCCTTCACGCAGGAATTCGGGGGAGAAGAGGATGCGATCGTCATTGAGAGTCTTGCGCAATTGCTGCGTGTAGCCAACGGGAATTGTCGATTTGATGACAATCCAAGCATGTGGCGAATACTGGCGGACTGCCGCAATCGCAGCTTCGACGCTGGAAGTATCGAAATAATTCTTCTTCTCGTCGTAATTCGTCGGCGTGGCGATTACAGCGAAATCGGCATCCGTGTACGCTTCCTGCGCGTCGATGGTGGCGTGAAAATCGAGCGGACGCTCGCCAGATGCGTTCCCCACCAGGAAATCGGTGATCACCGGATCGACGATAGGACTCTTGCCGTTGTTCAGCAATTCGACCTTCGCCGGAATGATGTCGAGCGCATGCACCTCGTTATGCTGGGAAAGCAGCAACGCGACGGACAATCCAACATAGCCGGTTCCTGCAACCGCGATCTTCATAACCAAACTGCCTTTCCCACTGCTGCCGTAATCCTAACCTATTGTAGACGGGTCACTTCGGCAAATCGACAAAGTCGATGTCCTTCAGGTAATTCTTGCCGACACTCATGTCATATTGAATGAGCTGATAGTCATGGAGTAATTGCTTGGCCTGCTTCGAGAGATTCTTTTTCTTGATGAGATTGCCGTTCGCATCCAGATAGGTCGGAGCGCTGCTGCTGCCTGAAGAATCCGGCACGGACATTGCCGGAATTGCCTGATGCATTTCAGTAAGAAACGCAAGATACGGACTGACTTTTGCATTATGATGTTCGGCGAGCTGAGCGGAGAAATAGTTTGATGATGTGTAGTCGCTGGAAACAGCGTGAAGTGGCCTGATTTTTGATGCTCCTATACATTGTCAAATGTGTTGGAGTGTTGGCTTTGCCCGAGGATTGAGTCCATCCACTCGATGATTTGTCGTTCGAGTTCGGGCAGATCCCGAACCCCACGTTCGATCTCGCTGACGCGGCTGGACGGCACGCCCAACGCGTCGCCGACCTGTTGCTGGGTTTTGCCGAGCGAGACGCGCACTTCCCTCAGCCTGGCCCCGCGTTCGACGGCGGGTTCGCGTCCGGCTTCGCCGTTGCGGATCGCGATGAGCGCCCGGTAGGCCTCGCGGGCGATGTAGCGCTTGAGACACCGCATGATCTCGAGTTTGCCCTTTCCCTCCTTGGTTTTCCTTACCACGTAGTCCTTGGTGGGTTGGTGGTGGCTCATGCGCACCAGGGCGACGTTATACAGGGCCCGGTTGCCCTGACGGTTACCGGATCTGTTCAACCGGTGCCGGTTGGTCTTGCCGCTGGATGCAGGCAGCGGGCAGGCGCCGCAGAGCTTGGCGAACGCCGCCCCGGAGCGGGTTCGTTCCGGCGAAGCCCCCCTGGGGCGGGTTTTCGTCCGGGTTGTCCCCCGCCGATGACGGCCAGTTGGGCCGCCGACATGGTGCCCATGCAGTACACGTCGAGCAGGGGACGCGCGTTCTCTTCCAGAATCTGGCGCATGCGGCACTCCAGCACATCGGCCCTGTCGTGCAGTTCGCGCCATGACGACGCCAGCGTCTTCAGCGATGAGAGCACGTTCCGCTCGACGATGCCACCGGAGGGACGGCAGGCCGCGAGCTTGCCGATCCGTCTCTTGGACGGCAGCGACCGGTACCTCTCCCTGATTCCTTCCGGAGCGGTGGTGAGCAACTCGGCAAGACAGTTCGATATGGCCGTCATGGAGGTGACGAGCTGCTCGCGTGCAGCGATCAGGTGGCGCAACGCCTCGCACCAACCGTCGGATGCCTTGGGCGTGCTGATCCCATCGCCGGCGAGCACGCTTCTGGCGGCGGCTATGGCGTCGATGGGATCGGACTTGCCGTCGCTGCGGCGCACGCTGCGTTTCGGCCGCAGCACCTCGTGCACGGTGTAGCCGGCTGCGGCGAGCCTGCGCGAGAGCGCGGCACCGTACGAGTTGGTGCCCTCGACGCCCACGCCCAGGCACAGGGCCGGGTCACCTATCATGGCGATCAGCCGTTCGTAGCCCTTCGGGTCCGCATTGAAGGTCTCGGTGTCGGTCACCCGCCCGTGTTCGTCGAGCAGGGCCAGTGTGTGGGTTGTTGAATGCATATCCACTCCGGCGAGGATCGTTGGTATAGTCGACTTCATCGTCGGTCCTTTCATGCGTTTGTCGCGATGCCGTTGCCGATGGCTTCCGGCACAGACAGAACGTTGACGGGGCACGCTACCATGGTCTTGCTGGGAACCGATGGAGCAACCACGCTCCTATGAGGTCATGTTCCATGGCCATCGGGTCGGTGGGCGGCGCGGGACAAATCAAAAACAGGACAGGTTCCAAGGAATCGTCAGTTCCGCCCGGGGTCACCGCACCGTCCATCATCCTTCATTATCGCCGGTCAGCTAAACCGGCATAACCATTATCAACGTTCCGCTCTTACAGTGAGGCGGCTTGTGCCGCTTGGTTCGTATGATACTCGGTTTCCACCGCTTCCGGTGTCCTGTAGCCCAGGGACTGGTGCAGTCGCTTCGAGTCCCCGCCACGAGACCCATCGGAACGTCGCCAGTTCCAAATCCTTCGGATCGGCGAAGGGCTTGCGCCGCCATACCAGCTCTGTCTTGTACGCGCCGTCGGCGCTTTCGGCCATGGCGTTGTCGTACGGGTCGCCGACCGTGCCGGTCGATGGCAGCATGCCGAACTCCCTGACCCTGGTGGCGTACACGAGGCCGATGCACTGGATTCCGTGATCGCTGTGGTGCACGAGCCCCTCGGTGCCGCCATGGTTGGCGGCCCAGGATATGGCCTGCTCCAGCGCCTGCAACGGCAGCTCCTGCGTGCCCATGCCGGTGGCGCACGCCCGGCCCACGATGCGGCGGGCGAACACGTCGGCGACGAACGCGTGTTTATGTTCAATGGTTTTAAGACCGGTTGAGCGTTTGGTTTTTAGTCCGAAAGAGCGGTAGGAATTAGTCCATTTCATCGTTGATGGAAAACAAGTGACACCGGTCTGTCGTTATCGATTAGTTTCCCGAGTTGAAAAAAACAACCATTGACGGTTCTCGGGAAAGGAAAGGAATGACCATACCGGTGTCGGTTCAACAACGTATCAGGCTCCTTGACCAGCAGGGAACGCCATGGCGAGCCATCGCCCGTGATTTGAACGTGTCCAGGGACACGGTCAGGAAATACGCCTTGATGGAGGATTGCTCGCCCAAACCCAAACCATCGACCACGCGGCCGAGGAAACTCGACGGGTTCACGCCCGTGATCGACGAGTGGTTGCAAGCGGACCGGTTCATGCCCCGCAAGCAGCGCCATACCGCCAAACGCGTGTACGACAGACTCGTCACGGAGAAAGGGTTCACCGGCTCGTATTCCGCGGTGCAGCGTTACGTGAAGCAATGGCGTCAAGAACATCGTCCCGCCTGTGACGGGTTCATGGAGCTGGAATGGCGGCCCGGGGTCATGCAGGTCGATTTCGGCGAGGCCGTGGTGGTGCTGGCGGGCGTGAAAACCAAGGTGCATTGCCTGGTGGCGTCGTTTCCGTATTCGAACAAGCGTTACGTGGTCGCGTTGCCTGGCGAGAACGCGCAATGCGTGTGCGAGGGATTGGTCGAGATCTTCGAGCATATCGGCCTGGTTCCGATGGTGTTGGTGATGGATAACGCCACAGGGGCCGCGCACCGGACCGCTTGGGACAAGATCACGATCGTCGGGCTCTTCCAGTTGTTCCTGGAGCATTACCGGATCGAGGCCAGGTTCTGCAATCCCAGGAGCGGTTGGGAGAAAGGCAGCGTGGAGAACGCGGTCGGGTTCCTGCGCCGCAACCTCATGGTCCCGTTGTTGAACGTCGAGTCCTATGCGCAGTTAAGCAAGCATCTGCTGTCGCGGTGTGACGAACTCGGCAACGACAAGCATTACCGGGCTGATGAAAGCGTGAACGACTTGTTCGAAGAGGACCGGGCGGGCATGCGGCCATTGCCGCGCGTGCGCTTCGACGCGGTCGATTGGCAGGAACGGCGCGCCGACAAGGAAGGTGTCATACAGGTCGGTTCGTATCGTTACCTCGCGGGCCCGGCCTGGCGTAGCTGGCCGCTATTGGTGGGATTGCGCGCGTTCGACGTGGAGATCCGTACCCGCGACGGCCGCAAGGTGGCCTCGCTGCCCAGGGCTTATGGCGAGCAGGCCGGTACGGTGCGTAGCCCGTCGTCGCTGCTGCCGGCATTGGCGCGCAAGCCACGCGCGTGGGGCGAATCACCCGTGCGCGGTGATTTTCCCGAGGGCCTGAGAACCCTGATCGACGCGCAGGACTCCGCCCGGCGCAAGGCCACGTTCCGCTTGTTGGAGCGCGTGGGTGCCGCTTGCGGTTTCGACGCGGCCTGCAAAGCCGCGGAACACATCATCGGCCAGGGCAGACCGATCGACGAGGCAGCCCTGAGCATCATGGCCAGACGGATGGCGTCCGGCGAGGCGCCGGCCGATGTTCCCGCGCCCGACCTGAGCGTGTACGACGACTTCATGAAAACAGGCGATGGCGATACGCTCAAGGAGCGGGAAGGAGGGAAGGACCGATGAGCCGGATCCAGAACCCCGCGCCGGACGCCACCCGACGCCGCGCGTCCACGAACAGGAAAATGGAAACGATCATGCGATTGGCGCGCCGACTGCCGTTGACCAGGCAAGTGCTCGCCGACCAGCTCGAAACCGCGACCCCGTCGCAAATGGAGTTCATGGACCAATGGATGAACGCGGAGATCGAGTCCAGGGAACGATCGAAACGATCCCGGCTGCTCAAGCAGGCCGGTTTCCCGGCCGTCAAGACATTGGACGGCTATGACTGGGAGAACATTCGTTTTCCGGTGGATTGGGGCAGGCGGTCGCTTGAATCATTGGAGTTCGCGAGCCGTCCGGAGGATGTGGCCATGTTCGGACCTCCCGGCACGGGCAAAACCCATCTGGCGATGGCGTTGGGAAGGAAGGCCTGCCTGGAAGGCATGACGGTACGGTTCTTCACCGCCGCTGGCCTGGTCATGCGCTTGTTGCACGCCAGCACGGAAGGCAAACTCGACAGGGAAATCGCGTCCATCGGCAAGGCCCGCCTGTTGATCATCGACGAGTTGGGCTACGTGCCGATCGACGAGGAAGGCAGCCGGTTGTTGTTCCAGGTCATCACCAACGCGTACGAGATGCAATCCATCGTTTACACCACGAACATCGAGTTCAGCGGGTGGGGCCGGGTGTTCGGGGATCCGAACATGGCCGCGGCGATCATCGACCGGACCGTGCATCACGGCAGGATGCTCAGGTTCGAGGGCGAGTCCTATCGCAGGACTCATGCTCTTATGCAATGAAACAATAAAACACGAGCAATGACAGGCCAGTTCCGAACTGGACTAAAACCTACCGCTTTTTCGGAAGGAAAACTCACGCCACATTGGCCTATAACAACTTGACAAAACACAAACGCGGTGTAGCCGAACGAGCCGTCGGCCATGCGCACGTAGGTGATATCGGCCACGTGCGACCGGTTGGGAGCCTCCGCCCCGAACTTCCGGTCCCCCAGGTCGGGCCCGCCGCCCGCGCCCTTCGCCGGTTCCGTCGTCACCGGGGTCTTGCCGCGCCTGACGCCCCGGACGCCGAGTCCGCGCATGACCGAGGGCACCTGGCCGGGGCCGACCTCCTTCGGATCCCGGCCCCGGGCGATCAATTGGGCGTGCGTCTTCCCGTACCCGTACACGGCCATGAAGAAATCCGCGCGGATGCCGAGGATGTCGCGCGCCAACGCCTCGTGACGCGCCCGCATGCGGCTCACGGGCCTGGCCTTGAACATGCGGCAGCCGCGCGGCGTGACGAACCCGCAGCCCACCGACCCGGCCAATACCCTGCAGATCGGCCCGACCCCGAAACGGCCCCTATACTCGCCGATGCACGCGGCCATCAACGCCGTGTCGGGTCGAGCCTGGCCGCGAAAAAAGCCGGAGCCGTCGTCAGGATCCCGTCCGCCCGGCGCGGCTCGGCGACCTCGGCCCTCAGACTCTTGAGCTCCGCCATCGCGTCCTCCGCCGACTGTTTGGTCCCGGCGGCGACCGTCGCGTCCGCCTGGTCGCGCCAACGCCGCAGTGATTCCGGCGCTATCCCCGGATCCTTGGCGACCTGTTCGATCGCGTTCGTCTCCGACGAACACGAGCCCCGCGACTCCGTCAGCAGCCGGACGGCCTTCGCCTTGAACTCCGGCGTGTATCTCGTGCCCTTTGCCATGGTCCCATCATCTCCCATCGAGTCAGGGGAAATGCAGAACAAAAACCAGTTCATATCAGTCCCTCATAGAACTCGATGGAAGCATGCTCAAAAGAGCCAACAGATAGACCCACTGAGCTTTGTGCTGACTGTGAGTAGGACGGGCGTGAGTCGAGGGCGTTTCACCGACGCACGGCGTACTATTGCCAGTAGGGTTTCATGCGTCGACAAGGAGGCACGAAGATGTGGAGTTACGCGGCGTTATCCAAAGCGGCGAAAACAGTTGGAGGACCAGCTGGGCTTGTCCTTACGTTAATCGCTGGTGGTGTTGCCATCGGAGCCGCGAGCGTGGTAGCTATTCAGAAAATGGTTGAAAATAATGCTCGTCAAGAGATAACTGACGGGCATGACGATGATGACAATGATGAATCAAACAAGGAGGATTAATTCATCATGTATTGGTGTGGCAAGTGCAATACGGATATGAACTACATCGGGGACGGTCGGTATGAGTGCCCATCGTGCCATGCCACCGCTGGCGTTATTCCAGAAGATGGGTGGAACGATGATGACGACGAGACTTTGAGCGTTTATGACGCGGCTCTCATCTGGGCTTCTAATGGTAAGGATGAGGATTACATGTTCGGATACACGGAGGAAGAGCTTGAAAACGCTTTATAGCTGGAAGCGGAAGTGAGAGACAGTTCATGGTTCGTTATCGAGAAATGATTGGAAGTAGCTATCATGTGCTGTTCAGAGACTCTACGTCCGCTGAAGTACGTTGCGACTTCCTGTGTCCTTATTGCGAGCAGATGATGTCAGCAACTCTGACTGCCTATCCGTCCAATTATAATCTGATTGACAATGAGGGGTTCTTTGATAATCTCGCCTGTTCCTCGTGTGGAAAAGTGGCGAAGGTAAGGTTCCATCCCTCACAGAAGGTCTGAATCGTCATCGGGTTCATTGGACTGTTTTTCACTGTCGGGTTTGTTGTGCGATACGTCATTACTAGGGTGTGTTTACACTATTTAAGTTTTGCGTGATCATTGTCGTATGTGTACGCCGAGGTATGACATCACGCTGGATCAGTTCATGAGGGTCGCGCACCTGCTGCCGCGCCAGAGGGGCAACGTGGCGGTCGACAACTACACGTTCGTCAACGCCTTGCTGTGGATGTGCAGGACGGGGCCCGTGGAGGGATTGGCCGGAGTACTATGGCAAGTGGATCACCGTCTACCAGCGGTTCAACCGCTGGTCCAGGAACGGCGCGATGGAGCGCCTGTTCACGGCATTGCAGGAGGAGCGGATCATCGGGGTGGAGATCCGGGTGCTCGCCATGGACTCCACGAGCGTGAAGGTCCACCGCCTCGCCAAGGGCGCCCCGGAAAAAGGGGCCGCAGTCCGTCGGCGTATCCCGGGGAGGCAGGAACGCCAAAGTTCACGTGGTGTCCGACGGCGAGTCGACGCTCGTCGAAATCCATTTGAGCCCGGGCGACGGGCACGACGCGGCCACGGGCGCCGCTCCATGGCCGCGCCCGTGGCGTTCATGGGCGCGAAGCTGCTCATGGACCGCGTTTACGAGGGGGATTCCACCCGCTTGCTGGCCGGGTCGTTCGGCCTGACGCCGGTCGTGCCGCCCAAGAGGAACTGCGCGGACCCATGGGACCATGACAGGCAGGCGTACAAGGGGCGGAACGTCGTGGAACGCGTCTTCAACCGCATGAAGCACTGCCGCAAGGCCGCCACCCGCTACGACAGGCTC